>Ga0123355_10005496_pt1 | contig 18577 bp, 9 predicted proteins | sample TergutEmb28metaG_3_FD_89872 | JGI IMG/M metagenome (GOLD analysis project Ga0123355, IMG submission 89872) | Embiratermes neotenicus P1 segment gut microbial communities from Petit-Saut dam, French Guiana - Emb289 P1 | ecosystem: Host-associated > Arthropoda: Insects > Digestive system > Gut ... | reverse complement strand
TTTTCGGTATAGTTTAACATAAGGAACACCCTCCCGAAGTCTGGTCCGTTCCTCCTGTTACACCCTGTATATATATATATGTGTGTGTGTGTGTGTGTGTGTAAAGCAGTCCCGTTACATTCCTGGAGTGGCCCAGAGGGTTCCACGAAGTTAGAGTTCCCAAATTACATGACAACGGCACAGGATGGCGGTAAGGTTGTCAGCCTTACGAACCGGCCACCTTTACCCCCAGGAGATGCTCATTTCTGTTAGAGGTTGAGCCGACCCCATGGCCATAGTGCGATCGGAAGTATTATGTCAATGAAAAATTGCATTGGCACCATCTGGAATCGAACCAGCGACCTTCCGGTCTGTAGCACAGCCACCGCGGTCCCGCTGCTATATATATATATATATATATATATATATATATATATACATTCATTTTGTTGAAATAATGGACAAGGAAGGTTTAAATGTGGTTTAATGAAGCCCGAAGTTGTTTGTACTTCTTTCATGAAATCGTATCGAGTCATTTTTGGTATCTAGTTTGAATTGTAAACTGAAATATCTCACTGTAATTCACCTGTAACAAAGCGATTCTTTATTCTTCTAGTAGCGACTAATCAGTTCATTTTTGTTTAGTTTTCTTTCAAAATAATACTCTTACAATAGCCGAAACCAAGCACTGGAACAAACAAGAACACGTTATTCATTTCTTACAACGAAAACCCACCTTTTTGAAGAATGTGGGAGGTCACAGTTGTACTAGATACCAGTTTTGCACAAGAAATCAGACAAGCATAAAATTCACTACAGTAGCTTCCTCACGGGACCACACAGGAGCAGGGACAGGGCGCGTAGAGAACGCCGGTCACTGGCCATTTGCCCGCGCGGTGAAGTGAGCCGGCAGTTCGCGCTATGACGATATGCCTTCACTCAGCGCAAGAACGGTATACGTTACGTGCCACGCAACGATTTGTCGATCATTCGAGCGGTTTGTTTTCTTGTGAAATCTGGCGTCCTGTTAAAGTTATTTGTTACAGACCATAGCTGCATTAAGTTCAGACGAAATTTAACTAGCTAGCTGCGAGCGATGGAATGGGTTTTATAAAATAAAACGTTCCCCTGCAAAATCAGTAAACCAAAACTCAAGTTTCTTTTACCGTATATTCTCGAATCTAATCCGCACTAGTTTTTGCCGATTTCTTAAACGAAAAAAAGTTAGTTCGCGGTTCCAATCCGCACCTTTCCTTCAACCGCCCCTTGCATACAAGGCAGACTGATTGAATAATATTGGATATTACCAATGCTGTAACCGTTATCCGACTAACGCGCAGTGTGTGAAGTGGCCATTTAACTGCCAGCGGTACAAACGCACCACAGATGATGATAGTGACTGGGTGACGGATAACGATTCAGTTATGAGTGATGACGGCGAGTCTGATGAATAATAAATTATAAATATTATATAATATATTATAAATATTAAATGAAATAATAAGTTATTTTATTGTATTGTTCTTACGGCACGTACAGCGGCTCTAACATTTTTCCAAAATCCAGCTCACGACCGCGAATCTAATCCGCACGCGAATCTAAACCGCATACGATTTTTTAGCCCTCTGAAACTGTAAAAAGGGTGTGGATTAGATTCGAGAATATACGGTATTATAGACAACTATTTAGGTCGAAACGTGTCGCTTAACTAAATATAAGCATTACTTCTTCCAATAACATATAGTTGTGATGTGACTGTAAGTGATTTTGCTTGTCCATATCATTGCGACACAACGGGATATCACACTTAGAAGTTAAAACATTACCCTTGATTTACGTAACTCACAGGTCCGTAACCTGGTTCCCAAGAAATGAGGCCTAGCATGAGCCAGTTGATTTTTCGCCCACATCCCTCTAACATGCAAGATCAATTTTAATTTTTGCTATTACATCTAATCTTAGTTCTACCGAATAGATTTTCTCTCTTTTAGAATGTCGAATAAAATTTGATATGCTAACTGATATAAACCGATTTACAAATTTTAAGTTTACGTAATTTTATAAATTTCACTCAGTGTTACCGGATAGTTAATATTCTGGCATGTTCAAAATATCCACGCGCATAAAGAAGTGTTGTGTCCTCGATAGTTTGGCATCATGTCCCCAGAATGCTGAAAGTATTAATTTTAATTAATAAAAAACCATTTTTATGGTGTCTGTACTCGAACTAACGAATATTAACGAACATTCAGTCTACGGAAATGTACCGCATGACAATATACGATAGTGTCCGGATAAAATGAAGGGTAATTTCATTCACTTCGTGCGATCTTTTCATTCGTCGTTTCAACCCTCTGGCGGTAAGTCGCTGACCTGTCACTGCGCAGTTCCGGGTTCCTTCCCAAATCAGTTCGTGTGACATTTCCGGTGAACAAAGTAGCACTGGGGAATGTTTATCTCCAGGTACTTCAGTTTTCCCCTGCCAGTATCATTCCACCATTGCTCTCTATTCATTCACTAATCTACCACCGACGCTACCTAACATTATCAATCGACAGCGTCGTTAAATAACACACTTAAAACTCGTCTTTGTTGTTATTATTGTCGTTGTTGTAATCCGAAACATATGTGATGGTCGCAGATTTTTTTCTTCCAAACCCTCGTTACATATTAAAATTTGAGGGTTGTTTGATCTGCATCTTCCTCATGAAATAATGTGAAATGCCAACTTGATACAACAAGGTAATTTTATTGAAGTATTTTTAGCTCGACATGTTTCTATGAACATACACCCATCATCTGGAGCATTAGATGTTGAGTTGCAGCGTATGGTTTTCTGCACCGAGATTTTGGATGGGTGGTGGTCTTGAGAACCGCTGCGTAGGTCGTTTTTACGGTAGGGATTGTGCCGGGTAAACACGACCTAGGCAGCGACCACCGCTCATCCAAAAACTCGGGACAGAAAACCATATGCTACAACTCAACATCTAATGATCCTGATGATGGGTGTATGTTCTTCGAAACATGTCGAGCTAAGAATACATCAATAAAATTACCTAGTTGCATCAAGTTGGCATTTCAATTTATTTCTCGTTACATATTTCCCACCAAGTTAAACATTTATTCTCTCCTAGCCTATGTTAAAAATGAATCTTTATCTTTACGTCCCTTAACTGCTAAACAACTACAAGCAAACCCAGCAGATGTTTAGGTCACGTACATTAATATTCAAGAAACTGTCTCCACGTTCAATCTGGTAGCCAGCTGCCTTAGAGGATTTCTTGTCCTCCAGTTCGTGTGTCTGCTATTGGCCCGAATACTGGGCTATGTTGCTTCAAGGAACCGCCTTCTATACGCTTGTTAAAATCTTTCAAAAAGATGGAATATTAAATCAGCCTGCGTTAAATTCCTCATCTACATCTAAAACTCTCCCACAATATAGCTACTGCTCACAGTTTGCTTCTCGATTCCTTGCAGTAAAAAACATAATTTAGTGCAAAAGTGTAATAAGAATTCTGAGCAAGATTGTAGCCGTTAAAATTGGAATTTGGATTGACATGTCAATGCAAATTTAACCGAATGTCGAAACGTAAAAATGACAATATCTGAAGAAAAAACAAAATAAATTTAATCCTCAGAGATAAGGCAGTAGGAAAAATATTGGATATTTTTTCAGCAGTATTGATGGAATAAATATTATGCAAATACAGAACAAATTTCATAAAGGGAAGGAAAATAGTTATAAACTTGTAAATTAGGGGAATATTTCAGATATAAGAAACACTTAATTATGCCACTAAACATCCATGCAGTTGAAAGAACTCGATATCACGGAAACAAATATCGCAGGGTCGTTACACTCAGAATCCATTTGTAAGGAATTTCAGCACAGAAATTAAATTCTCGTGGTTTTATTGCAGTGGTCTCCTGGATTATGACAGGAAATTAACATGAAGGTCGACAAATCTAACAAACTGCACTGTCGCATAAACCGGAAGACCAAAATACCAAACCGGATACAATAAAAACGCAGAAGACCCCTCAACCAAACTGCATTCTCTCAAAACCCAGAAGACCACAATAACAAACAGCATTCTCTCAAAATCCAGAAGACCACACAACCAAACTGGACAGTCGCATAACCCGGAAGAACACTCTGTCAAACCGGATACAATAAAAACGCAGAAGACCACTCAACCAAACTGCAATCTCCCAAAACCCAGAAGACCACACTACCAAACGGCATTCTCTCAAAACCTAGAAGCACAAGCTATCAAAATGCACTCTCTCAAAACCCAGAAGACCAAACTACCAAACCGCACATTCTCATCATACGGAAGACCACCCTACTAAACTGCACGCTTTCAAAACCCAGAAGACCAATCTATCAAACTGCAATTTCTCAAAACCCAGAAGACCACTCTACAAAACTGCAATTTCTCAAAACCCAGAAGACCACACTACCAAACTGCATTCTCCTTAAAACCAGAAGACGAATCAACTAAACTGCACTCCCTCAAAACCCAGAAGACCAATCAAACAAACAGCATTCTCTCTAAATCCAGAAGACCAAACTACCAAATTCCACGCTCTCAAAATCCAGAACACCACAATACCAAACTGCACTGTCGCATAACCCGGAAGACACCTCTACAAAACTGCACTCTTTCAAAATGCAGAAGACCACTCTACCAAACAGCAATCTCTCAAAACGCAGAAGACCACTCTACCAAACAGCACAGTCTCAAAACCCAGAAGAACACACTATCAAACCGAATGTTCTCAAAACCCAGAAGAGCAATCCACCAAACAACATTCTCTCAAAACCCAGAAAACAAATCTACCAAACTGCACTCTCACAAAACCCAGGAGATACTACTACCAAACAACATGCTTTAAAAAAACCCGAAGACCATTCTACCAAATAGCATTGTCTCAAAAGCCAGAAGACCACTCTACCAAACCGCACTCGCTCAAAAACCAGAAGACCACTCTACTAAACTGCACTCCCTCAAAAACCAGAAGACTATTCTACCAAACTGCACTCTCACAAAACCCAGAAGAACATTCTACCAAACCCAATTTTCTCAAAACCCGGAAGAACACACCACAAAATTACACCAACTCAAAACCCAGAAGACCAAACTACCAAAATGCAATTCATCAAAATCCAGAAGATCAATCTACTAAACTGCACTCCCTCAAAACACAGAAGACCACTCTACCAAACAGCATTCGTTCAAAAACCAGAAGAACATTCTACCAAACTGCACTCTCTCAAAACCCAGAAGACCACTCTACTAAACTGCACTACCTCTAAACCCCGAAGACCACGCTACCAAACTGCACTCTCTCAAAACACAGAAGAAAAAACTACCAAACAGAAATATCTCAAAACCCAGAAGACCAAACTACCAAAATGCACTACCTAAAAACCACAAGACTATTCTACCAAAAAGGCACTATCTCAAAATTCATAAGAACACAATACCAAACCGCACAGTCGAATAATTCGGAAAACCATTCTACAAAACCGCATTCTCTCAAAACCCAAAAGACCTCACTACCAAACAGCACACTCTCAAAACCAAGAAGACTAATCTACCAAATCGCATTCTCTCAAAAACGAGAAGACCACTCTACCAAACTGCACTCTCTCAAAACTCAGAAGAGCAGTCTACCAAAATGCACTCTCCCAAAACCCAGAAGACCACAATACCAAACCGCATAATATCAAAACCCAAAAGACCACAACTTCTAAACAGCATTCTCTCATTATCCGGAAGACCACAATACCAAAATGCACACTCTCAAAACCAAGAAGACCACACTACCAAACAGCAAATTCTCAAAATCCAGAAGACCACTCTACCAAAGAGCACCCTCTCAAAACCCAAAAGACCGTTCTACCAAACCGCACTCTCTCATAATCCGGAAGACCATTCTAAAAAACAACACCCACTGAAAGCCCAGGAGACCACTCTACCAAATTGCAATCTCTCAAAACCCAGAAGAACATTCTACCAAACAGAATTCTGTCAAAACCCAGAAGACCACTCTACCAAACAGCACTCTCTCAAAACCCAGAAGACCACCCTACCAAAACGCATTCTCTAAAAACCCAGAAAAACATTCTACCAAACTGCACACTCTCAAAACCCAGAAGACAACACTACCAAACTGCATTCTTTCAAAACCCAGAAGACCACTTTACCAAACTGCACTATTTAAAAACGCATAAGAACATTCTACAAAAATGCACTCTATCAAAACTCAGAAGACAAATTTATCAAACTGCAATCTCTAAAACCCAGAAGAACACTTCACCAAACTGCACTCCCTGAAAACCCAGAAGACCACTCTACCAAACTTCACTCCCACAAAACCTAGAAGAAACTCTACCAAATTGTACTCTCTCAAAACCCAGAAGAACAATTTACCAAACTGCACTCTCTAAAAACCCAGCTGATAAGTTTAACAAATTGCACTCTCTCAAAACCCAAAAGACCACTCTACGAAACAGCATAGTCTCAAAACCCAGAAGAACACTTTACCAAACAGCACACTCTCAATACCCAGAAGACCATTATACCAAATTCCACTCTCTCAAAACCAAGAAGACCACACAACCAAAATGCAAAATCTAGAAACCCAGAAGACCACATTACGAAACGGCACTCTCTAAAAAGCCAGAAGACCATTATACCAAACAGCACACTCTCAAAACCCAGAAGACCATTCTACAAAACTGCACCCCGCCAATATCCAGCAGACCACTTTAACAAACTGCACTCTCTCAAAACTCAGAAGGCACTCTCATTAACTGCAATCTCTCAAACCCAGAAGACCATTCTATCAAATTGCACCCCTCAAAACCTAGAAGAACACAATACCAAACTGCACTCTCCCAAAACCCTGAAGACCACCCTACCAAACTGCAATTTTTAAAAACCCCGAAGACCAATCTACCAAACCGCATTTTCTCAAAACCCAGAAGACCATACTACCAAACAGCACTCTGTCTATTCCGGAAAACCACTCCACGAAACTGCACTGTCTCAAAACCCAGAAGACCAAACTGCCAAACTGCATTCTCTTAAAACCCAGAACACCACTCTAAAAAAATTAACCAACCCAAAAACCAGAAGACCAAAATAACAAACAGCACCCTCTCAAAACCCAATAGAACATTCTACCAAACTGCACACCCTCTAAACCCAGAAGACCACTTTACCGAAATGCACTATCTCAAAACCCAGAAGACCACACTACCGACCTGCACTCTCTCTAAGAGCAGAAGACCACTCTACAAAACTGCACTCTCTCAAAACCCAGAAGACCACTCTACCAAAGAGCATTCCTCAAAAACCAGAAGACCAGACCATCAAAATGCACACTCTCAAATCCCAGAATGTCACTCTAACAAAATGCACCCTCTCAAAACCCTGAAGACCACTCTACCAAACCGCATTCTTTCAAAACCCAGAAGAACAAGCTACCAAACAGCACTCTCTCAAAATCCGGAAGACCACAATGCTAAAATGCAGTATCTCAAAAACCAGAAGACCACTCTAACAAACCGCAATTCTCTTACAACCCAGAAGACTACTCAACCAAACAACACCCTCTCATAATCCGGAAGAGCATTCAACCAAATCGCACTCCCTCAAAACATAGAAGACCAAACTACAAAACTCCAAATTCTCAAAAACCAGAAGATCATTCTACCAAACCGCACACAATCAAAACACAGAAGACAAATCTACAAAATTGTACTCTCTCCAAAACCAGAAGAACATTCTACCAAACTGCATTCTCTCAAAACCCAGAAGAGAAATTAAAAAAAAAGCAATCTATAGAAACCCAGAAGAATAAACTACCAAATTGCACTCATTCATAAGCCAGAAGACCACTCTAACAAACTGCAATCTCTCAAAACCCAGAAGATCAAATTACCAAACTGCACACTCTACAAACCAAGAAGATCACTCTAACAAATTGCACCCTGTCAAAACCCAAAAGAACATTCTAAAAACGGCATTCTCAAAACCCAGAAGACAAATTAACAAATTGCAGTCTCTCAAAACCCAGAAGACCAAACTACCAAACTGCACTCTCTCAATACATAGAAGACCACTCTATCAAATGCACTTTCTCAAAACCCAGAAGTCCAAACTACCAAAATGCAAACTCTCAAAACTCAGAAGACCATTCTACCATACTGCATTCTTTCAAAAACCAGAAGACCACTCTACCAAAAAGCACTCCTTCAAAACCCAGAAGACCACATTACCAAACTGCACTCTCTCAAAACAGAGAAGAACACTTTAACCAAGAGCACTTTGTCAATACCCAGAAGACCACCCTCATTAACTGCAATTACTCAAAACCAAGAAAACCACTCTACCAAACAGCACACCCTCAAAACACAGAAGACCATTCTAACAAACTGCACTCTCTCAATACCCAGAAGACCACACTATCAATCTGCACTTTCCAAGAGGCCAGAAGATCACTATAAAAAACCGCATTCTTTCAAAACCCTGAAGACCAAACTACCAAACAGCACAATCTCATAATCCGCAAGACCACTTTACCAAAATGCACTGTCTCAAAACCCAGAAAACCACTGTACAAAACAGCAACACTATTAAAAACCAGAACATCACTCTACCAAACTGTACGCTCTCACAATCCGGAAGACCATTCTACCAAACAGCACTCCCTCAAAACTCAGAACACCACTCTACAAAACCGCACTCTCTCAGAAACCAGAAGATCAATCTAACAAAAGGCACCTTCTCAAAACCCAATAGACCAAACTACCAAACTGCACTCTCTCAAACCCCAGAAGACCACTCTACCAAACTGCACTCCTTCAAAACCCAGAAGACCAGTCTACCAAACGACATTATCTCAAAACCCAGAAGTTCACACTACCAAAATGCACAATCTCAAAATACGGAAGACCACTCTACCAAGCCGCATTCTCTCAAAACCCAGAAGACCACTCTACCAAACAGCACACTTTCATAATCTGGAAGACCACTCTACAAAACGGCAATACCTCAAAACACACAAGACCATTCTACCAAACCACAATCCTCTTAAAAACCCAGGAGAACATTCTACTAAACGGCACCCTCTCATAATACGGAATACATTCTACCAAAAACCGCACACCCTCAAAATCCAGCAGACCACTCTACAAAACTGCACACTCTAAAAACCAGAAGACCATTCAACCAAACCGCACTCAACCAAAACACAGAATACAACCCTAAAAATGCACTCTCTACAAAATCAGAAGACCACTATACCAAACTGCAACCTCTGAAAACCCAGAAGACCACACTACCAAATGCACATTCCCATAATCCGGAAGACCATTCTACCAAAAAGCACTCCGTCAACACCCAGAAGAACAATCTACCAAACAGCACTCTCTCAAAATCCAGACGACCCCTCTACCAAAATGCACTATCTCAACACCCAGAAGATCACTCTACCAAACAGCACACTCTCAAAACCCATAAGACCAATCTACCAAAGTGCACTCTCTCAAAACCCAGAAGACCAAACTACCAAACTGCACTCTCTCAAAATCCAGAAGACCACTCTACCAAACAGCACTCTATCAAAACCCAGAAGACCACTCAACCTAACTGCATTCTCTCAAAACCCAGAAGACCAATCTAACAAAATGAACTGTCTCAAAACCCAGTAGACCCCTCTACCTACCAGCAATCCCACAAAACCCAAAAGACCACTTTACCAATTTGCACCGTCTCAAAACCCAGATGACCACTCTAAAAAATTGCACACTCTGAAAAACTAGAAGACCACAATACCAAACTGCACTCCCTCAAAACCCAGAAGACCACTCTACCAAAATGCACTCTCTAAAAACCCAGAAGACCATTCTAGCAAACTGCACTCCCACAAAACCCAGAAGACCATTTTATGAAACAGCACTGTCTCAAAATCCAGAAGATCACTCTATAAAACTGCACTATTCCAAAACCCAGAAGAACACTCCATCAAACTTCATTTTCTCAAAACCCAGAAGACCAGTTTCCAAACTGCATTCTCTCAAAACCCAGAAGACCACTCTACCAAAATACATTGCTCAAAAACCAGAAGGCCACTCTACCAAAAAGAGCATTCCCTTAAAACCCACAAGACGACTATACCAAACTGAACCTTCTGATAATCCGGAAGTCCATTCTTCCAAAACGCACACCCTCAAAACCCAGAAGACCACACTTCCAAACTGCACTTTCTAAAAACCCAGAAGACCAAACTACCAAAACAGCACTCTCTCAAAAACCAGAAGACCCCTATACCAAACCGCATTCTTTCATAACCCAGAAGGCCAATCTACCAAACAGCACTCTCTCAAAACCCAGAAGACCAATCTATGAAATTGCACCCTCTCATAATCCGGAAGATCATTCTACCAAACGGCACTCCCTCAATACCCAGAAGACCAATCTACCAAATTGCACTCTCTCAAAACCCAGAAGAACAAAATGCCAAACTGCACCATCTCAAAACCCAGAAGAAAAATCTACAAAACTGCTCCCTCTGAAAACCCTGAAGACCCCTTTACGAAACTTCAATCCCTCAAAACCCAGAAGACCATTGTAACAAAATGTACTCTCTCAAAACCCAGAAGACCACATTACCAAATTGCACTCTCTCAAAACCGAGAAGACAATTCTACCGAACTGCACATTCTCAAAACCCTGAAGAACACCCTATCAAACTGCATTCTATGAAAAACCAAAAAACCCCTTTCCAAAACTGCAATCTCCCAAAACCCAGAAGACCACTCTACCTAATTGCACTACCTCTAAATCCAGATGACCAAAATAACAAACTGCACTGTCTCAAAACCTAGAATGACCACTTTACCAAACTGCACTCACTACAAACCCAGAAGAACCCTCAACTAAATTGCACTCTATCAAAACACTAAAGACCATTTTACCAAAACGCAGTCTCTCAAAACCATGCAGACCACTCTAACATACTGTACACTCTCAAATCCAGAAGCCCATTCTACCAAACTCCACTCTCTCAAAACACAGAAGACCACTTTAAAAAACTGCATTCTCTCAATTTCAGAAGACCACGCACTCAAAATTCTCTCCCTCAAAACCCAGAAGACCACTATACCAAACTGCACTCTCTCTAAAGACAGAAGACAACCCTACCAAAATGGCACTTACACAAAACCCAGAAGACCAATTTACCAAACTGCACGCTCTCAAAACCCAGAAGACCACTCTACCAAACTGCACTCTCTCAAAACCCAGAAGACCACTCTACCAAACTGCACTATCTCAAAACCCAGAAAAGCATTCAACCAAAATGCACAATCTCAAAACCCAGAACACCACTCTACCAAACCGCATTCCCTCAAAACCAAGAACACCACTCTACCAAACGGTATTCTCTCATAAACGGGAAGACCACTATACCAAACTGCACTCTCTCAGAATCCACAAGCCTACTCTACCAAACCGCAGTCTTTTAAACCCAGAAGACCACACTACCAAACTGCACCCTCTCAAAATACGGAAGACCATTAAACGAAACCGCACTCCCTCAAAACCCAGGAGATCATTCTACAAAACTGCACTCTCTCAAAAACCAGAAGAACACTCTACAAAACTGCACTCTCTCAAAACCCAGAAGACCCCACTAGCAAAGTGCATTCTCTCAAAACGCAGAAGACCACTCTACGAAACTGCACTCTCTCAAAACACAAAAATACACTCTACCAAATTGCACTCGCTCATAATCCGTAAGACCATTCTACCAAACAGCACTAACTCAAAACCCAGAAGACCAATCTACCAAACTGCACTCTCTCAACACCCAGAAGACCACACGACAAAAATGCACTCTCTCAAAACCCAGAAGACGACATTAGCAATCATCCATTTCACAAAACGCAGAAGATCACTCCTCCAAACTGCACTCTCTCAAAACCCAGAAGACCACTCTACAAAACTGCTCTCGCTCAAAACCCTGAAGACAACTCTACTAAACTACACTCTCTCAAAACCTAGAAGACCTCTCTAACAAACTGCCCTCTTTAAAAACCCAGACTAACATTCTACCAAACTGCACTCCCCAAAATCCACAAAACCAATGTACCAAACTGCACTCTCTAAAAAGTTAGAAGACAACACTACCAAACTGCACTGTCTCTAAACCCAACAGACCACCCTACCAGACAGCACAATCTCGAAACCCAGAAGACCACTATACCAAATTGCAATTCCTCAAAACCCAGAAGACCAATTTACCAAGAGGCACTCTCTCAAAAATCAGAAGCCCAATGTATCAGACTGCACTATCTCTAAACCCAAAAGACCACACTACCAAACTGCACACTCTGAAAATCCAGAAGACCACTCTACCAAAATGCACTGCGTCAAAACCCAGAAGACCACTCAACCAAATCACACAATATCAAAATCCAGAAAACCACTCTACCAAACGGCAATCCCTCAAAACCCGCAAGACAATTTTACCAAACTGTACTCCATCGAAACCCAGAAGACCACAATACTAAAGTGCACTCTCCAAAACCCAGAATACCACACTACCAAACTTCAATCTCTCAAATCCCAGAAGACCACTCTACAAAACTGAACTCTTTCAAAACCCAGAAGATCACTCTACCAAACTGCACTATCTCAAAAGCCAGAAGACCATTCTACGAAACCGCATTCTCTAAAAATCAAGAAGATCACTATAACAAATTGCACTGTCTCACAACTCAAAATACCAAATTACCAAAATGCATTCTCTCAAACCTCAGAAGAAAATTCTACCAAACTGAACTCTCTCAAAACCCAGAAGACCAGAGTACCAAAATGCACTGTTTCAAAACACAGAAGATCACTCTAACAAATATCACTCTCTCAAAACCCAGAAGACCATATTACCAAACTGTACACTCTCAAACCCCAGAAGACCACTCTACCAATATGCTATCTAACTAAACCTACAAGACCACTCTACCAAATTGCACCCAACCAAAACCCAAAAGACCACTCTACCAAACACCATTCTCTCTAAACCCAGAAGACCACTTTACCAAACAGCACTATCTTAAAACCCTGAACACCACACTGCCAAACTGCACACTCTCAAAACCCACAAGACCAATCTACCAAATTGCAAACTCTCAAAACCCAGGAGACGAATCTGCCAAACTGCGCTGTCTCAATACCCAGAAGACCATTCTACCAAACTGCACACTCTCAAAACCCACAAATACAATCTACCAAATTGAACTCTCTCAAAACCCCAAAAACCATTTTACCAAATCCCATTGTCTCAAAACCCAGAAGCACACTCTAACAAACTGCATTATCTCAAAACCCAGAAGACCACTCTACCAAATTGCACGCTCTCAAAACCCAAAAGACCACTCTACCAAACAGCATTCTTCCAAAACCCAGACGACCACTCTACCAAATAGCACAATCTCAAAAACCAGAAGACCATTCTTCCACACAGCACTATCTCTAAACCCAGAAGACCACTCTACCAAACTGCACTCTCTCTAAACCCAGAAGACCAATCTACCAAGCTGCACCCTCTCAAAACCCATAAGACAACTCTACCAAATTGCACTCTCTAAAAATCCAGAAGACCACTCTACAAAATTTCATTCTCTCAAAACCCAAAAGACCACACTATCAATCAGCTTTCTCTCAAAACCCAGAAGACCTCTCACCTAATCTGCACTCTCTCAAAACCCAAAAGACCACTCTACCAAACTGCACTCTGTCAAAACCCAGAAGACCACTTTACCAAAATGCATTTTCTGAAAACCCAGAAGACCACTCTACCAAACTGCACTCTCTCAAAAGCCAGAAAACCATTCTACCAGACTGCACATTCTCATAATCCGGAAGATCATTCTAACAAACCGCACTCCCCCAAAATCCAGAAGATCATTCTACCAAACTGCGCTCTTTCAAAAACCAGAAGACCACTCTACAAAACTGCACTCTCTCAAGACGCAGAAGACCACTCCACCAAACTGCACTCTCTCAAAACCCAGAAGACCAATTTACCAAACTCCACACTCCCAAAACCCAGAAGACCAAACTACCAAACTGCACTCTCTCAAACCCCAGAAGACAAATCTACCAAACTACACTCTATCAAAACCCACAAGTCCACTCTACAGAACTGCACACCTTAAAATCCCAGAAGAACAATCTACCAAACTGCATTCTCTCAAAACACAGAAAACCACTTTACCAAACTGCTCACTCTACAAAACCAGAAGAAGAATCTACCAAAGTGCACTCCCTCAAACCAAGAAAAACACTCTAACAAACTGCTCTCCCTAAAAACCCAGAAGACGAATCTACCAAACTGCACTCTCTCAAAACCCAGAAGAACAATTTACCAAACTGCACTCTCTACAAACCCATAAGAACAATCTACTAAATTGCACCCTCTCAAAACCCAAAAGACCACTCCACCAAACCTCATTCCCTCAAAATCCAGAAGACCTCTCTATTAAACTACACTCTCTCAAAACCCAGAAGACCACACTACCCAACTGCACTTTCTCAAAACCCAGAAGACCACTCTAACAAACTGCACTCTCTCAAAACCCAGAAGGCCACTCTACCAAACTGCACTCTCTCAAAATCCAGAAGACCACTCTACCAAACCGCAATCTCTCAAAACCCAGAAGACCACACTACCAAACCGCACTCTCTCAAAATCAAGAAGACCAATTTACCAAACTGCAATCGCTCAAAACCCCGAAGACCACAATGCAAAACTACACTCTCTCAAAACACAGAAGAACACTCTACCAAACTGCACTCTCAGAAAACCCAGAAGACCACTCTACCAAACTGCACACCTTCAAAACGCAGAAGACCACTCTACCAAACTACATTCTCTCAAAATCCAGAAGACCACTCTACCAAACTGTAATCCCTCAAAACCCAGAAGACCTCTGTACCAAACTGCACTCCCTCACAACCCAGAAGACCATTCTACCAAACTGCACCCTCTCAAAACCCAGAATAACACTCTACCAAACCGAAATTTCTCAAAACACAGAAGACCACACTTCCAAACTTCACACTCCCAATACCCAGTAGATCACTCTACCAAACTGCACTCCCTCAAAATTCAGAATACCACTCTACCAAACTTCTCTCCCTCAAAACTCAGAAGAACACTACCAAAGTGCACTGTCACGTACCCCGGAAGAATATTTTCCAAACCGCATTCTCTCAAAATCTAGAAGACCACTCTACCAAGCAGCACTATCTCAAAACCCAGAAGACAAATTTACCAAAATGCACTCTCTCAAAACCCAGAACACCACTCCACCAAACAACACTCTCTCAAAACCGGAAGACTAATCTAACAAACCGCATTTTCTCAAAACCGCGAAGACCATTCTACCAAATTGCACTCTCTCAAATCTAAGAAGACTACTCTACTAAACTGTACTCCCTCAAAACCCAGAGGGCCACAATAATAAACTGCACTTTTTCAAAACCCGTAAGACCATTCTATCAAACCGCATTCTCTCAAAACCCAGAAGAACACACTACCAAACCGCATTCTCTCTAACCCCTGAAGACCACTCTACTAATCTGCACTCCCTCAACACCCAGAAGACAACTCTACCAAACGGCACTTAATCAAAACCCAGAAGACCACTCTACCAAAGTGTACACCCTCAAAACCCAGAAGACCACACTACCAAACGGCATTCTCTCAAACCCCAGAAAACCACTCTACCAAACAGCACTCTCTCAAGACCCAGAAAACCATTCCACCAAAATGCACTCTCTCATAATCGGGAAGATCATTCTACCAAACCGCAAACCCCCAAAACCCAAAAGACCATTCAACCAAAGAGCACTCGCTCAAAAAGCATAAGGTCACTCTACCAAACTGCACACTCTCAAAACCCAGAAGACCATTCTACCAAACTGCACTCTCTCAAAACCCAGAAGACCACTCTACCAAACTGCACACTCTCAAAACCCAGAAGACCATACTACCAAACTGCACACTCTCAAAAGGCAGAAGACCACTCTACCAAATTGCACTCTCTCAAAACCCAGTAGACAAATCTACCAAATTGCAACCTATCAAAACCCAGAAGACCACTCCACCAAACTGCACTCCTCAAAAACCCAGAAGAACACTCTACCTAACTGCACTCTCTACAAACCCAGAAGAACAATCTACCAAAGTGCACTCCCTCAAAACCCAGAAAACCACTCTAACAAATTTCTCTCCCTATAAACCCAGAAGAAGTCTCTACCAAACTATACTCTCTCAAAACCCAGAAGACCACTTTACCAAACTGCACTCTCTACAACCCAGAAGAACATTCTACCAAAATGCACTCCCTCAAAACGCACAAAACCACTCTACCAAACTGCTCTCCCTCTAAACCCAGAAGACGACTCTACCAAACTGCACTCTCTCAAAACCGAGAAGACCAATTTACCAAACTGCACTCTCTACTCTCTAAAAACCCAGAAGAACATTATACTAAATTGCACACTCTCAAAACCCAAAAGACCACTCCACCAAACCGCATTCTCTCAAAACCCAGAAGACCTCTCCAATAAACTACACTCTCTGCAAACCCAGAAGACAACACTACCATACTGCACTCTCTCAAAACCCAGAAGGCCAATCTACCAAACTGCACTCTCTCAAAACCCAGATGACCACTCTACCAAACTGCACTCTCTCAAAACCCAGAAGACCACTCTACCAAACAGCACTCTCTCAAAACCCAGAAGCCAAATCCACCAAACTGCACTCTCTCAAAACCCAGAAGACCACTCTACGAAACCGCATTCTCTCAAAACCCAAATACCAATCTACCAAACCGCATTCTCTCAAGATCCAGAAGACCATTCTACCAAAATTCAGTCTCTCAAAACCCAGAAGACGACTCTACCAATCTGCACTCCTTCAAATCCCAGAAGAACACTTTACCAAACTCCACTCCCTCAAAATCCAGAAGACCACTGTACCAAACTGCACTCTCTCATAATCCCTAATTCCAGTCTACCAAACTGCACTCTCTTAATACCCAGAAGAACACTCTACCAAACTGCATTCTCTCAAAACCCAGCAAACCATTCTACCAATCTTCACAGTCTTCGAAACGTCATTCCCTTTAAATCATCTCGCAGTGAAACATCTTTAATTCCAGCCGAATTCCATCAAGCCGTTAAGACACTAAATTTAGAGACACTTGATCTTACAGCAGAATCCTGTTGATTTTAGAGAGGCGTACCCACTGCTTCAATAGTCTTAATTCGCGCTGTGTACCATGTGCCATGTGTAAACCAGAGTTCTTTGCAAAACAAATGGGCCTGCTTTTGTAAAGCCTTAATGGGTTACAGTGGGCTGCACATGTAGCTAGAGTGTAGGAGATAGCGACTGGATAATTATTTTTGGTTTATATGTACGTTTCACCAAACAGTTTTCGTGTGATGACGACAAGAAGAATTGTATTTGTGGGGCAAATGGCACATTTGGTGAGGAGTTATTTTCATACAGGGTTTTGGTGCGGAAACCTTAGGGACACAACTTGGTAGACCTAGTCGTAGATGGAATTATAATTTTGAAATCAATCTTCAAGAGACATGCGGAGGATGCTTGTACTGGATTGATCTGGCTGAGGATAGGGACAGATGTCGGGCTCTTGTGAATGCGGTAATGAAACTTTGGGTTCCATAAAATACGGGAAGCTTCTCAAAAAAGTATTCTGCTCTATTGAGCTAGTTAGCTGGGGGGTTTGTGAGAGAATTTGTTTTGGAAATCATCTGTTGGAAGACGGAAAATAGGATATCCGTGATGTCAGATTTTCACTGCGAAGTAGATAAGAACTGCGCTCTTCTGGGCTGTTACGCAACGAGTAGTGGTAATTTCTTACCGACGTTTCGGGTCAACCTATCGGTCCCATCTTCAGTTGAAGATGTAACCGATAGATGCTTTATTGTCCAACTAATGCACTCAAATGTATAAAATAATTGTATTATTAAAAACAATTAACCTTATAAAATCTGCTCCAACATGTTTCGGTTCACGTAAGAACCATCATCAGGGAGCCACGACCAGTACTTTGCTAAACTCTGCGTGTCGGTACAGATGTTGTCAGTGTTAAGGCGGCATATTGTGACCTGCCGCATTGAGTGCATTAGTTGGGCAATAAAGCATCTGACTTCCCTGATGCACGGTGTAACCATGAAGATTATAGAACCGATAGGTTGACCCGAAATGTCGGTGAGGAGTTATCACTATTCGCTACGTAACAACTGAGAAGAGCGTGATTCTGAAAAGGACGGATAGTTTGTGAGGTTCGGAGGTTGCTGGAACTGGCTCGGGATCCCTTAAACTGACAGGTAGGTTTTGGTAGTAGCAATGTTGTACCTGTGCGGGTGATAAAATCGAGAAGAATGAGATGGGCTGGGCATGTGGCGCGTATGGGTAAGGAGAGGGGGTGTATAGGGTCTTGGTGGGGAAACCGGAGGGAAGGAGACCACTGGGGAGACCT
>Ga0123355_10005495_pt1 | contig 18577 bp, 10 predicted proteins | sample TergutEmb28metaG_3_FD_89872 | JGI IMG/M metagenome (GOLD analysis project Ga0123355, IMG submission 89872) | Embiratermes neotenicus P1 segment gut microbial communities from Petit-Saut dam, French Guiana - Emb289 P1 | ecosystem: Host-associated > Arthropoda: Insects > Digestive system > Gut ... | reverse complement strand
CCCAGGGGAATGAGGCGTGGGTGCCAGTCCCAGCCATAACTGCATGGCAGTTTACAAGATTGGTCTGCCTGCTGCCTGGTGATGGCAGCTCCGGGCCGTTTTGGGGCAGGGAAGATTACTATTTCCAGCAGGCTGCTTTCAGTGAGTTTATGCGTTAGGTCAAGCTCGAAGGGTGTAAACATGCCTTCCCATTCATATATTATTTCGCCATTAAGCCTTACGATGTACTCGTAATCTACGCCTTTGCAGGCAAGGAATATTTGCTGGTCATGTGCTGGGGTTGGCGTGTTTATGGTTGTGGAGTATGTCCAATATACATCTTCCATCCACGCGAACATTTTGAAATTATCGCTGTAATAGTGCGGGGGCCAATTGTGTGCGTTTGCCCAATCTAGTTGTACTGCGCCCGGCACTGTGGCTGGTACGGTGGCTTTTGGTTTTATTTCATGTGAATTGCTATGACCTACTGTCCATGTAAGATTGTGTTTTTTATGCATATAAATGTACAATCCTCTCCCTTGGCTTAGGACACAAATATGAGTTAAATAGAAGTGTCGATAAGCCTTGTTTTTTAGTTATTTTCATTGATTTCGCTATAGATTAACACTTATTCACATATAATCAAGCCCCGCGAAAAGATGGCCGTTAACATGACGGTGCAATTTAATAGCACTATGTCTTGCAATGCGAAAAATAGCGTATTGCAATTCACCTTTAAATCGGTCTCGCCTGTCGCCGAAAACACGTTGAAGCGTTCGAGATTTTCGGCTCGGGCGAGACCGTTTTAAGCAGTTTCGAGAACTCTGAGGAATAATTTTCGTAGATATTTTCTCCAACAGACAAATTGAATGAAAACACAAAAAACCCTTGAAAACATTAGAATTTTCAAGGGTTTCTTTTGCTGTACAATGGGCGGTGGGGGACTCAAACCCTCGACTTCCACCACGTCAAGGTGGCACTCTATCAACTGAGTTAACCGCCCGGTTATGCAGTTCCGTCTTGCCGTGAAACTGTGGTGGTATTCTAGCATTATGGGCATGTTCTGTAAAGGCTACCCTCTAGCAACCGTGGGGTAGAACAAATCATCATCGTCGGAATCGTCGTAGCCGGGGGCACTGCCTACTTCTATGCCACGGTAGATGGGCATACCGGTACCGGCCGGTATTAGCTGGCCGATTATAACGTTTTCTTTTAGCCCGATTAGCCTGTCTTCCTTGCCGCGTATAGAGGCCTCGGTAAGCACGCGGGTGGTTTCTTGGAAGGAGGCCGCGCTTAGGAATGAATCCGTTGCCAGGGAGGCCTTGGTTATACCAAGCAGTACCCTGGAGCCTGTAGCCGGCTCAAGGCCTTGGGCTTCGGTATCCTTGTTTATTTGTTCGAACTCCAGCCAGTCTATCATACTGCCCGGAAGCAGGTCCGTATCGCCGTTTTCCTCGACTTTGATGCGCTTTAGCATCTGGCGGACAATTACTTCTATATGCTTATCGTTAATATCTACACCTTGGAGGTTGTATACCCGCTGCACTTCCCTAATCATATAGTCCTGCACACCGCGCAGTCCCTTGATTTTTAGTAGGTCGTGAGGGTAGATGCTGCCTTCGGTTAACTCGTCGCCGGGTTGGACTATATCCCCGTCTTGCACCTTTATCCTGGAACCGAAGGGAATCATATAAGCCCGGCCCTCACCGGTTTCGGGGGTGGTTACTATTACCTCGCGCTTTTTCTTGCTGTCCCCGATGGTTACAAGCCCTCCAAACTCCGCGATTATGGCAAGGCCCTTTGGCTTACGGGCTTCAAAAATTTCTTCTACACGGGGTAGACCTTTTGTGATATCGTCGCTTACGGCAACACCGCCTACTTGGAAAGTACGCATTGTTAGCTGCGTGCCCGGCTCACCTATAGACTGGGCCGCGATTATCCCAACAGATTCCCCAACGCGCACAATCCTGCCGGAGGCCATGTTGGCCCCGTAACATTTCGAGCATAGCCCTATGCGGCTGCGGCAGGTTAGTACCGTGCGGATATGCACTTCCTTTATTTCGGCGGCTTCAATTGCTTCGGCTTGGTCTGGGGTTATTAGGTTGTCGGCATTGACGATTATCTCGCCGGTTTGGGGGTGAGTTATATCTTCCAATGCCCAGCGGCCGCGCACCCGGTCTACCAAGGCTTCAATTACCTCTTCGCCGTCGGCAAAGGCGGCTACCCACATGCCGGGTTTTTCGTTATCGTCGCTTGCACAGTCTTCTTCCCGGATAATTATATCCTGGCTTACGTCTACCATACGGCGGGTAAGATATCCGGAGTCTGCGGTTCTAAGTGCCGTATCCGAAAGGCCTTTACGGGCACTGTGGCCGGATATGAAATACTCCAAAACCGTTAGCCCTTCCCGGTAATTGGAACGTACGGGGATTTCCAAAGTTTTACCTGACGGGCTTGCAAGGAGGCCGCGCATACCGGCCATTTGCTTCATTTGTACCTTAGAGCCCCTGGCGCCGGAGTCTAGCATCATGAATACGCTATTGTCGGCTTTTAGGCCCTTCATCAGGTCTTCTGTAACTTTTTCGGCGGCTTCGTACCAAATTTGCAGTACCCTATCCCGGCGCTCTTCGTCTGTCATAAGCCCGCGGCGGTACATGCGATCCACGTCTTCTACTGATGCGTCGGCGTCTTTTAGAATAGTCTCCTTGGTTACAGGTACTTCCATATCCGTTACGGATACCGAAAGGGCGCTTTGGGTTGCGTATTCGAAGCCCAAATCCTTAATCATGTCTAGGGTATTGGATGTTTGAACGGAGCCATGTTTGTTAATGCAGCGGTTTACAATTTTACTTAGCATTTTATTGTTTACAACGCCGTCTATTTCGAATGAATACCTATCCTTACTTCTGTCTACAAAGCCCAAATCTTGTGGGATTGCCTGGTTAAAAATTATGCGGCCCGGGGTGGATTCTACTATTTTGGTTAAACCTGTTTCCGGGTCTTGGCGCCGCACTTTTATTTTCGCGTGCAGGCTTATTTCATCGTTTTCGTATGCCAGAAGCGCTTCGTATTCGTTGCCGAACGCTTTGCCCTCGCCTTTTTCGCCTTCCCGTTCTATGGTCAGGTAATAGATGCCCAGCACCATGTCCTTGGACGGTACGGTAATGGGCGCACCGTCAGATGGTTTTAACAGGTTGTTTGGCGCCAGCAGCAAAAAGCGGCATTCTGCTTGCGCTTCTACGGAAAGGGGTACGTGTACGGCCATCTGGTCCCCGTCAAAGTCCGCATTATAGGCGGCACAAACCAGGGGGTGAAGCATTAGGGCGCGGCCTTCTACCAGCACCGGCTCAAAGGCCTGGATGCCAAGGCGGTGAAGGGTTGGGGCCCGGTTTAGCATTATCGGATGTTCCTTGATTACATCTTCCAGGGCGTCCCATACTTTTGGTTCGAGTTTTTCCACCATGCGTTTTGCGGATTTTATATTATGGGAATCGCCGCTTTCTACCAGCTTCTTCATTACGAATGGCTTAAACAACTCTATTGCCATCTCCCGAGGCAGGCCGCACTGATAAATTTTTAGTTTTGGCCCAACTACTATTACGGAACGGCCGGAATAGTCCACCCGCTTACCCAATAGGTTTTGGCGGAAACGGCCTTGTTTGCCTGTTAATAAATCCGACAGGGATTTAAGGGGGCGGTTACCCGGGCCCGTTACGGGGCGGCCACGGCGGCCATTGTTTATAAGGGCGTCTACGGCTTCTTGCAGCATACGCTTCTCGTTGCGGACTATTATATCCGGTGCGCCTAAGTCCAGCAGGCGCTTTAGGCGGTTATTTCTGTTGATTACCCGGCGGTAAAGGTCGTTAAGGTCGGACGTGGCGAAGCGGCCGCCGTCCAACTGTACCATGGGGCGTAAATCCGGCGGAATTACCGGGATTGTGTCCAGTATCATCCACTCCGGCCGGTTGCCGGATAGGCGGAAGGATTCTATTACTTCCAGCTTCTTAATATAGCGCAGGCGCTTTTGGCCGCTGGCGTCTTTAAGCAGGGCTTTTAGTTCTTCGGATTCTTTTTCCAGGTCTATGGCCAAAAGCAACTCTTTAACGGCTTCCGCCCCCATGCCTACCCTAAAGGAGGGCACACGCTGGCCTTGGGCATTGGTGCGATAACTGCCGTATTTGTCAAGAGCGTCCCTGTATTCCTTGTCTGTTAGCAACGTCTTAACAGGCATACCTGTATCGCCGGAATCCAGTACTACATATGAAGCGAAATAAAGGATTTTTTCCAGGGCTCTTGGGGACATGCCCAATATTAGCCCCATTCGGGAAGGGATGCCTCTAAAATACCATATATGGGAAACGGGTGCCGCAAGTTCTACATGGCCCATGCGATCCCGCCGTACTTTGCTTTTAGTGACTTCTACGCCGCAGCGGTCACAAACCACGCCTTTATAGCGGATGCGCTTGTACTTGCCGCAGTGGCATTCCCAGTCCTTGTTTGGGCCGAAGATACGCTCGCAAAACAGGCCGTCTCTTTCGGGTTTTAGGGTACGATAGTTTATAGTTTCGGGCTTTTTAACCTCCCCACGAGACCATTCGCGGATTTTTTCCGGTGAGGCTAAGCCGATTTTTATGGAAGAAAAGGCCAGGTTTTGACCCGGTTTGTGCGCTGGTTGCATATGATTTCCTCCTTTTACTCATCATCGTCTGGGAAGATGCCGTAGTCCTTGTCGGTTAGTTCCAGGTTTTCGTCCGGTGCTACGACTAGGTTGTCTAGGGATAGATCTTCTCCATTTAGTTCTTCCTCTTCCTTGATTAGTTCTTCGTCGGTTGGGTCTATATCGTCATCTATCACACTGTCTGATAGTATTGAATCGTCATCATCCGGGTCGTCGTCTATATCGCTTATTGCTTCGGGGTCATCAGGGTCTGCCTCTACCATTGCGGCCAGCTTGTGCAGGGCTTCCATATCCAGCAACTCGCCAGGTTCCCCTTCAGGGGCGGCTTCGTTTGCCTTGTCTGATGCCCGGCGTACGTAGCCATGGTCGTTTTCGGATTCGGTACCTTCGATGTTTACGTTAAGGTCTTCGCCTTCTTCTATTGATTCCTTGATTTCTACCTCTTCGTCATCTTCGCTTAAAACTTTCATATCCAGACACAGGGCTTGCAATTCCTTTAGCAGTACTTTGAAGGACTCGGGTACGCCAGGTTCAGGAATATTCTCGCCTTTGACTATGGCCTCGTAGGTTTTAACACGGCCTACTATATCGTCGGATTTTACGGTCAAGATTTCCTGCAAGGTATAGCTTGCACCGTACGCTTCCAGTGCCCATACTTCCATCTCGCCGAAACGCTGGCCGCCAAACTGGGCTTTTCCGCCAAGTGGCTGCTGTGTGACCAACGAGTACGGCCCGGTGGAGCGGGCATGGATTTTATCGTCAACAAGATGGTGCAACTTTAGGTAGTGCATAAAGCCTACGGTTATTGGGTTATCGAAATATTCGCCGCTGCGGCCGTCTCTTACGTGGATTTTGCCGTCGCGGGTTATTGGCATTCCGTTCCATTCATCGCGCCCGTCCAGGTTATTCTCAAGAGACGCGAAAAGATCCGGGTCCAGGATAGGCTGCCATTTATCTGTGAAATCGTCCCAGTCCATATTTGCGAAGTCGTTGGCTAAGTCTAAAGTGTCCATAATATCAATTTCGTTTGCCCCGTCGAATACCGGGGTTGCCGCTTTCCAGCCAAGAACCTTTGCCGCAAGGCCAAGATGGACTTCCAGCACCTGCCCTATATTCATACGGCTGGGTACCCCCAAGGGGTTAAGCACTATATCCAGCGGGCGGCCGTTGGGTAAAAACGGCATGTCCTCTACAGGAAGAACTTTAGCTACTACGCCCTTGTTTCCGTGGCGGCCCGCCATTTTATCCCCTACAGAGATTTTGCGTTTCTGGGCGATATATACCCGCACTAATTGGTTTACGCCCGGGGGCAATTCGTCTTTTTTAGCACCGGGGCTAAGGTCGCGGCTGTCACGGGCAAAAACCTTTACGTCTACCACTATTCCGCTTTCGCCGTGGGGAACCCGCAGGCTGGTATCCCGGACTTCCCGGGCCTTTTCGCCAAAGATAGCGCGTAATAGCCTTTCTTCGGCGGTAAGTTCCGTTTCGCCTTTTGGGGTTACTTTTCCTACTAATATATCGTTCGGGCCTACCTCCGCACCTATGCGGATTATGCCCATTTCGTCTAGGTCGCGCATTGCGTCTTCCCCAACGTTTGGGATATCACGGGTTATTTCTTCCGGGCCCAGTTTTGTATCGCGGGCTTCGGCTTCGTATTCTTCAATATGAATGGAGGTATATACATCGTCTTGAACCAATGATTCGCTTAGCAAAATCGCGTCCTCGTAGTTATAGCCGTCCCAGGCCATAAAGCCGATTAGCGGATCCTTGCCAAGGGCAAGTTCGCCCCGGTCTGTTGAGGGGCCGTCGGCAATTACTTGGCCGGCTTCTACTTCCTGGCCCTTTGATACTATTGGCCGGTGGTTAATACAGGTGCCTTGGTTGGAACGCATAAACTTGGTTAGGCGGAAGTTCTTTTTCGCACCAGTGCCGGCGTCCCGTATGGCGATATTGCTGGCGGTTACTTCCTCTACCTTGCCACTTACGTTGGTTAACAGCATAACGCCGGAATCCAGCGCGGCCTTATATTCCATGCCTGTGCCCACGACAGGAGACTGGGTTGTTACCAGTGGCACGGCCTGGCGCTGCATGTTAGAGCCCATTAGTGCACGGGAAACGTCGTCGTTTTCTAAGAATGGGATAAGGGCCGTTGCTACGGATACGATTTGCTTTGGCGAAACGTCCATCATATCCATGCGGTCCCGGGGGAACTCTTGGATTTCGTCCCGGAAACGGCCTTGTACGCGGCGGTTTACGAAGCGCCCGTCTTCGGTTAAGGGCTCGTTGGCTTGGGCTATGAGATAGTTTTCTTCCTCGTCTGCGGTTACATATCTAAACTCGTTGGTTACAATGGGTTCCGGGCCCGACCGGTCTACTATTCTATAGGGGGCCTCTATAAAGCCGTATTCGTTGATACGGGCATAGGTTGTAAGCTGGTTAATTAGCCCGATATTTGGGCCCTCGGGAGTTTCTATTGGGCACATGCGCCCGTAGTGGGAGGAGTGAACGTCCCTAACTTCGAAACCGGCACGCTCCCGGCTAAGCCCGCCGGGGCCCAAGGCCGATAGGCGGCGCTTATGGCTAAGCTCGTCCAGCGGGTTGACCTGGCCCATAAACTGGGACAGCTGGGACGAACCAAAAAATTCCTTGATAGCGGCGGTTACGGGGCGTATATTTATCAGGGCTTGTGGGGTTACTATATCCATATCCTGAATGGTCATACGCTCTTTTACCACGCGCTCCATACGGGTGAGGCCTATGCGGAACTGGTTTTGCAAAAGTTCTCCAACTGCGCGGATACGGCGGTTGCCCAAATGGTCTATATCATCTTTGTGGCCGATACCGCTGTCTAGGTTAAGGCCGTAGTTGATTGCGGCCATCATATCTTCAAATTGGACTGTCTTGGGGATAAGCCGGTGAATGTTAAGGCGGATTTGGCGCGCAAGTTCGTCCTTGTCTTGGGCTTGCAGCAAAGACTCCAGAGCCGGGTAGTATACGCGCTCCTTAATATTAAAATCCGCGGCGGTTAGGCCGTAGGGTTCCAGATATTGGTCTATATTTACGGCCATATTGCTAAGAACGCGAATGGTGCGCTCCTCGTCATGTTCTATATCCACATGGGGGCAGCCTGCGTCTTGAATCATGTCTGCCAATTCTGCCGTAAGTTCTGTACCGGCTTCGGCTATAATTTCACCGGTTGAAGGGGCTATGGCATGTGCGGCTAAAACGCAGCCTGTAATACGTGATTTAAGCGCAAGCTTTTTATTAAATTTATAACGGCCTACCTTGGCTAAATCGTAACGCTTCGGGTCGAAAAACATGTTTCTAAGCAGGGTTTCCGCACCTTCTACCGTAGGCGGCTCCCCTGGACGTAAACGCTTATAGGCCTCTTGGAGGCCTTCTTCGTAGGATTTTGCTATATCTTTTTCTATTGTGGCTATAATCTTTGGGTCTTCGCCAAATTTTGCCAAAATCTCTTCATCTGTACCAACTCCTAGGGAGCGGATTAGTACCGTTACGGGGACTTTACGTGTGCGGTCTATGCGTACATAAAATACATCGTTAGAATCAGATTCAAACTCAAGCCATGCGCCCCTGTTTGGGATAATACTGGAAGAAACCAGCTGCTTACCCACCTTGTCATAGTCGATATCGTAGTAGATACCGGGGGAGCGCATTAGCTGGCTTACAATTACCCTTTCGGCACCGTTAATTACAAAGGTACCGTTTTCGGTCATAAGCGGGAAATCTCCCATGAAGATATCCTGCTCTTTTATTTCGTCTACTTCCTTATTATGAAGGCGGCATTTAACACGCAAGCTTACTGCGTAAGTGGCGTCTCGCTCTTTACATTCTTCTATAGTGTGTTTGGGTTTGTCGTCCAGAGAGAGGTCTATCAGGTCTAGCACCAGGTTATTGTTATAGTCTGTTATGGGGGAAATGTCCTGGAACACTTCCTTTATCCCTTCTTTTAAGAACCACTGATAACTGGACCTTTGGACTTCTATTAGATTAGGAATGTCCAGAACCTCGCCGATACGCGAGTAGCTTGCCCGGCTGGGTCCACGGTCTTTTGAAGGGCGAATCCGGTATTTCTCCATATGCAACAACCCCTTTTAGTTAGTAAATTTATTTCTGCGAACGCTTCTACGCAGAAATAAATTTGCGGTTTTTGCCGAAGGCAAAAAAACTTCCTTCCATACGCAGTATGGAAATAAATTTTTCTTGCCTTGATGCTAAAAATGTGATATCTTTGACAAAATCTTAGACACAGTCATATTGACAAAATGGCGAATCGGTTGTATAGCGTATCAGAGCGCGGTTTTATTGTCAATACTTTTGTGAACTATTTATATGTGTTAAAAATTCTAGTTTTTGTGCAAATGCCTTTTTGGCCATAGGGCTTCAAAGGCTTTTTTGTGTATAAAGGACGCTGCGCTTATGAAGAAACACGAAATTATATCTGTTACACCTGACAGTATTGCCGAGGAAATGGAATTGGCCCCGGGGGATTTTCTCATATCCATAAACGGGCAAGAGATAAAAGATATCTTGGATTATCGCTGGCATACGGCAATAGAGCCGGGTGAATGCCTGGTTATGGAAATCGAAAAACCTAACGACGAAATCTGGGAGTTGGAAATTGAAGCAGAGGGCGATGAGGATTTGGGGCTTGCCTTCGCCCCGGGCAGCATGGGCGAAGATAAACGCTGCGTTAATGCCTGTATTTTCTGTTTTGTTGACCAGCAGCCACCGGGGCTTAGGGAGTCTTTGTATGTCAAGGATGATGACCCTTATCAGTCCTTTGTTTTGGGCAATTATATTACGCTAACCAATCTTGGTGACGATGATATCCGGCAAATTGTAAAGCATCGGCTGTCCCCTTTGCGAGTAAGTGTTCATACCGCCGATATGTGTTTAAGGCGGCAGATGATGGGCAGCCCAAAAGCCGCAGGGCTGTTTGAAGCCCTTGGGCAGTTTAGCCAAGCAGGGCTTGATATGCACTTTCAGATAGTGCTATGTAATGGTATCAACGACGGCCCCGGGCTGGATTATACGATTGAGCGGCTGCTTACACTGGGCAAATCTGCAAAAAGCTTAGCAGTGGTGCCGGTTGGGCTTACCCGGTATAGAGATGGCCTGTATCCTTTGGAGCCCTTCACAAAAGAAGATGCGAATGCGGTTATATCTCAAGTGGAAAAATGGCAGGCGTTGTGCCGGGAAAAAATGGGCAGCAGGTTTGTTTTCTTGGCGGATGAGTGGTATGTGCTGGCCGGCAAAGCTTTGCCTAGGCATGATGAATATGAAGATTTTCCGCAGCTGGATAATGGTGTAGGGATGATGGCCCTATTTGAAGATGAATTCCGCGAGGCGCTAAAGGAATTATATAGCAATTTCAATCCAAAATGTGGGATTGAAATTGCTATGGCTTCGGAATGTGATTCAATTATGAATGACAAAAACCGTCATTCACAATTGAATGCACTACACCTGCCTACACATATGCAGGCAGGTATGCCGATGCCCATAAAGGCAAAAATAGGCATTGTAACCGGCCAGGCCGCCGGTGAGTTTATGATTGGATTATCAAGGCTCTTTATGGAGTCTTTCCCGGATATTGACATTGGTATACATGTAATTGAAAACGATTTTTACGGGCCGGGCGTGACCGTTAGCGGGCTTTTAACCGGAAGGGATATTATTGCCGGGTTAAAAGGGCAATGCGACGAGGTTGATGCACTGTTTATCCCGGAAAATGCCTTCCGTACAGGCACGGAAGATATGCTTTGCGGCGCTACCATTAGCGATATATCCAAGGCTTTGGGTGTGAAGACTGTAATCGGAGCGTCAGACGGAGGGGAATTTTGCCGGCAGCTGTTACGGAACTATGCAAACTAAGAGAGGTTAACTATGCTGCAACTATGTATTTCCCAAACTATTTCAGATACACCCTACACCTTTAAGGCCACAGGTATAAGGGTCTACTCTATAGAAGAAGCGTTGTACCACGCCTATCATTACTGGCGCGAATCTATAGATGAGATATTATCCGAAAACTTAACCGCCTGGATAGAAAGCCTTGGACTTTTGCAAATAACAAAAAAAATGAAGGCCCTATCCGCTATAACCCCCTCAAGCAAGCGTTTGCTGGCCTTTTTAAGCATAATTGAATATTTTAATACATCCGAACTTTCGGCCCTAAAAACCGATTTAGAGAGTTGGGAACACAGGGTAGAATGGGAAAAGCTAAAAGACCGGGCCGACAATTTAGTATCCCGAGGCGAGCCGGCCAAGGCCCTTCCCTTATATCGCCGCGCCCTGTCCTATGGGGAAAACCCTGCGCTGCTAAACAATATGGGCATAGCTAATATGCAGTTATCCAATTATCAAGAAGCGGTAAACCAACTGGCCAAAGGCCACGCAGCCCAACCGGAAAGCACCGCCATTGCCCTGCACTATGCCGAGGCTTTAATCCTAAACGGCGATTATGAAGATGCAAATAAGACGATACAAAAGGCAAAGGGCACATACTATACAAATACCGACGGCAGCAAAACAACCCAAAGTGAAACCGCAGATATCCAATACCTGCAAGGATTAATGGCCTACCGGCAAAATGACTATCCGCGAGCCCTAACCCATTTTCAAAAGGCCGAAACTCTAAACCCTGAAGCCCCCTTATATACCCATAAAATAGCCGAAACATACCGGCAAATGCACCAATACGACAAGGCCATAGCCGCCCTAAATCAAAGCCAGAGCGCCCCCCACCATGTAAAAGCGGCGGAAATATACGCAGAATACGGCCACGCATACAACCCGGAAGCCATACGCCATATAAGGCAAGCCATATCCGAAGGCGGCAGGGGAGACGCCTCCCTGTGGACAAAGCTGGCCGAATACTACCGCCGCGACTACGATAACCAGCGCGCAAGCGAAGCTATAATCCACGCCCTTCCCGGGAAAAGCGTCCCGGCTTTATTGGAAAACGCCCGCATAAAAAAAGGCCTGGGACGTATGCGTGAGTACCGTACCAGCCTAAGCGATGCCCTGAAAGGGCTTATTGAACGTTATCGTGAGGAGCAATAGATGCTTGACAAATCACTTAATGAAATTTGGGAACAACACCTAAAAAACAAGGGTGCGGATTTTGTATGCTTTGTTGATGCCTCTGTGTTACCTGCGGATGCCGTTGATGGGTATTCTTGTGTGGTTTTTTTCGGTAAAGCTTTATCAAGAGAGTATATAAACGCGCTTCGGGCTGATGAAAAACCAAAAACGAAAGAAGTTATCAACACCGAGCGCAAAATGGACAATCTTGCAGTTAAACTGGCAAGTCAGTTAGAGGCGGAAGGATACAATAGCATTGCTAAGCTAAAATTTGGACGGCTACCTCATAAAACCGTTGCGCTTAATGCTGGATTGGGATTTATAGGCAAAAACAACCTGCTTGTTACCCACCAGTACGGTTGCGCTGTGCTGTTTGGCAAAGTCTTAACCACAGCCCCTTTTATAACAACGAGCATATTACCAATCCAGCCGCAATGTGGTGACTGCACTGCTTGTGTTGATGTGTGTCCCACAAAAGCCCTGCATGGTAAAACATGGGGATTTACGACTACAAGAGACGAGATGATGGTCAGAAAGCTTTGTACTCTATGCTTAAAGTGTATGCTAAGGTGTCCGTATACAGAAAAATATGCATCGATATGCTATAGTTATAATAAGGGATAACGAAAAATTTATATTGCGAGGTTGACATCTTATGAATAATGATAAAATAATTGAGCATTTTGGAGCGGAGTTTCATGGAAAAGTCGTTGCCGATTTGCCAAAGTACGCCGCCGAGTGGCATTTATCCAACTTTGAGCAGATTGACTATTACTCCCTTAGCTGTCTTTTTACGTGTGATTCCACAAAGTATGGTGCTTGTGTGCTTAAATTTGGGCGGTTTTTAGAAGTGGCGGAAACTGAATGTTTTATGTTAAAAGACTTTGATGGCAATGGGCTTTGCAAGGTGTATGAATCTGATAATGCTAATGGGGTGTTGCTAATTGAGCGGATTATACCCGGAACCCAGTTATGTGAAGAACCTAATCAAAATACACGCATAAATGAATTTTACACATTGGTTAAAAAACTACATAAGCCACCTGCCGATATTTCGAGATATCCAACATATATGGGCTGGTTAAACGATATTACAGGCTTTATCAAAACCCAAACGGACTATGCCGACCTGTACCACAAAACTCAAAAAGCCAAGGAAATATGCCGTTCTTTGTGGGAAAAATATACCGGCAGGCTGCTTTTACACGGCGACTTGCATCACGAAAATATTCTGCAAGGGAAAGAAGGTTATTACGCAATCGACCCCATGGGTGTCATAGGTGACCCTGTTTTTGAAATACCAACGTTTATTTTGAGCGAAGTAGACTGGGGCGAAGAAGACGAGTTTGATTATGTTGTAGGAACAGTTTCTAAAAAATTTAATGTTTCCGAACAAGATATACGTGCGCTGGTTTACATTGAATCCTGCCGACTGAATTGTTGTGCCGTGGAGGACGGCGACTATGATGAGGTAGACATGGAGGAGACATTATTTGTGGAGCGCATGATGGATAAAGTGGCTGTTTAGCGCTCTTAATACGTACTCAACCCTTTAAGTACCACCTCAACCCCAAATAAATCCCCAACCACCTTTATATCCAACCTGCCCCCCATAAGTTCTACCAAGCTTTTGGCAATATAAAGCCCCAGCCCGCTGCCATCGGTATTGCGGGCTTTGTCCCCTCGTATAAATTGCTCTGTTAGCGCGTCGCCCTCTACTTCTATGGGGGCGGCAGAGATGTTTTGTAAAGTAAAGCGCACTGCCGCGACATGGGGCATAAGGGTGATTTCCGCAAACACACGGGTGCCTTCAAGGGCGTATTTTGTTGCGTTTGAGAACAAATTCTCAAGTGTGCGGTATAAATGACGGCTATCCGCGAAAACCATCGTTTGGGCGGGTGCGCTGTTTTCCGCGCATTCTGTGGCGGTTTCCGGCTGGCGCATTACCAGTGTTAGCCCACGTTCGCCAAACCCGTCTTCAAATTCACCTGCTACCTGCCCTACAATTTCTGCCAGGTTCAACTCTTGGGCTTCTACCCGAAGGTTACCGGTTCCGGCCTTGGAGGCCTCCATTAAATCCTCAATTAAAGTTTTTAGCCGTGATGACTTTCTTACCAGTACACTTACATAGTCGGCGGCTTGCCCTTGCAAGCGTTCCGCCGTTAGCAAATCTACATAGTTGATAATTGAGGTCAAGGGAGTTTTAATGTCATGGGATACATTGGTTATCAGTTCACTTTTAAAACGTTCGGCCCGTATTTTGTCTGCACCGGCCTTATCATACTCCGCCGCAAGGTCAAGCATATGGGCCGCGCAATAAGTAAAAGCCCCGGTTGTGGCAAGGGTAAAAAACAAAACCAACGGGATTGTAAAATAAGCCACCAATAATACAATCTGCCCCCCAAGCAAGAAAAACGCCGAAAAGCCAATAGGCCGCCATACAGAGTAAACACTAAAAAAACGTACCCAGTAAATGGTCGAAAACAGAGTCCTGTCCCTTAGCCGTGCTACCAGTTCCCCAAGGGCCAACAAAGCCAAAACATACGCAAACAGCGGAAGAAGAACAAGATTTGTCCAGGTAGTGCCCGGCATAAGGGGCACAACGGTCCAGTTGCCCCATCTTACTAATTGCCATGCAACATTGGCACAGGCGGCAAACCCCGCACAGCAGAAAGCCAGCAAGTATAGGTAATCAACCCTGCGAAACGGGTATATAGGCCGCCTACCGGCAAACCAAATAGAAAGTACAAACCCTGTCAAACATGCGGAAAGCAGCAAAAGAGACGGCCACTGTCCAAAACTCAGCCACTGGCCAATCAGCCAGCCAAGCTGGGCGTTGAACGTACGGTTTCCGGCTCTAACAAAGGAAACGGCGCTTAAAAACCCTATAACCGCCGCTATAAGCCGTATGGAAATTAGTACGGCAACATTAATGTTTTTCATGCAAGTTTCACAACCTTATAACCCAGGCCGTAAATTACTTTTAAATACCGCGGCTCTTTGGGGGTGATTTCAATTTTCTCGCGGATATGGCGGATATGCACGCTTACGGTTTTTGATACATGGAAGGCCGGCTCGTTCCATATGGCTTCGTATATCTGGTCAGACGTAAATACCCTGTCCATATTAGACATTAACAGGCAAAGGATGTTGTATTCCAAGGCGGTAAGGTTTACTGCCTCCCCTTCTACCTGCACCAGCTTTTTATTGTCGTCCAGCACCAATCCTCCTGTTTGGTAGATACCGGTTTGAGGGGCTGTTACAGCCATGCCTCCAAGCCTTGCGTAGCGGCGCAGGGCCGCTTTTACCCTTGCCAGCAGTTCTACCGGGTTAAAGGGCTTGGTTATATAATCGTCACCGCCCATGTTTAACCCCAGTATTCGGTCCGTATCTTCCGATTTGGCTGAAAGAAATATTATGGGTACATTGCTAAACTCGCGGATTTTTACCGCAGCTTGCAGCCCGTCTACGTTTGGCATCATTATGTCCAGCAATATTAAATGGATATTTTCCTTACGGGGGGTATTGCTTGAGAATTGATTTTGAATAATATCCGCAGAGCCGGCAGGGGTACGGCAGCCATGTTCGCGAAACAACGCGATAGCCTCCTTGCCGTCGTTCGCCTTTATTACGCCGTAACCTTCCTGGCGCAGGTATATTTCCAATGCGCCTAAGATGTCCGCATCGTCGTCGCAAATCAAAATATTATAGTTCATACTATCACTCCGTTACATTTAACTGCTTACACATTCTTGGCTCATTTCAAATAAGGGGCTTTTTTACCATGCCGTTATTATATATCCGCCCATATTATCTGCAGATACGGTAAAGTTAAGCGCATATGGCACATATATCATGCCGTCTTTGGGGACTTGGTGCATAATATGGTAAGTTAGGCCGTTTTTTTCAAAGCTAAGATGCTCATAACTTTGAATTTTAGCGATATACTCTTCCAGTACAAGATTAACACGCCGCATAAAGTATGCGTGAACGCGGCCTACATACCGGAAATGCCATGGCTCGAATTCTATGCCCGTTACTGCCGTCGCGCCCTGTGGATAGCGTAAAATCAGCCCATAGCGGTAAGAGTTTGCCGCAAGCCATTCCCCTTCCGGGGAATAAGCCATTTCCATCATTCCAACGCCTGGGGCCAATATATCCGCGGCCAGCCCCGTATGATGTTCGCTATGCCCCGGAGGTTTTACAAATGCGCTGTTGGCACCGTTGTCATATAAAATAACCTGGGCGTCATAACTGCGGAAACCGCTGGATACAAAAAAACTGGCTATTTCCTCTTGCCTGGCGGAAGAAAACATTTCCGACACAGCACGCAATGCGGAATCATGCAGATACATATCGTCTATACGGCTAACGGCTACCGTTGGCCACGCACCGGAAAGCATATATGGCTTATTTTGTATCGGGTGCTGATAATTTACAAGAGCCAGATATCCCGTGTCTGTAATATCGTTTACGGTTACGGGGGTGAGGGGGATACTGCCTGCAGGTGTATCGTCTCCGGCATAGATAATATCAGCCCCGTTGTTTTCGCCAATGGGATAATCAAGAGGTAACTCTGCCGGGTCATTGCCTGCCTCGGCAGTGTTACGCATCCGGCGAATGCCCTCTACGTGATTGGGCGCGGCAGTGCCTGAAAACAGTGTAATCATAACTACCGCCGCCGCCAGCGGCAGCAACAGCAATGCAGCCAAGGCTTTACCGGATAACCCCCGCCGCCTTCTGGGCCTGCTTCTTTCCTGCCCGGCAGTACGCGCATTGGGTCTTCTGCTTTGGTGATACCCAGCACTGTTGCGGGGATTTTGGCCTGATACATATGTTTCATGTCTGTTATTTCTTCTTATTGGGTCCACAATCTCATCTCCTTTTCATGTGAAATCCCCATAAGTATAAAATTGTAAACTTAATTTGGAGCCGAATAAAGATTAAGATTTTTCAAATTCAGCATACTAAGTTTATTACGCACCGGTTTTAAACTGTGCCGCTTGTAACTTACCTGTTATGAACATGTAATTAACCCTTAATCGCATATACAGCGAAGTGGCGCTAGAATGATACCATATACTTTAAAGATAAAACTGCGTTATGAGGTGTACACAATGAAAATTAAACGAATTGCTCTTATGTTTGCGTTTGTACTGTTTGCCCTTGCAATACCACTTTGGGCATCTGTAGGAGAAGATTATCCGGGGGAGATGCCGGACAGGGGACGCGATATTATTTCCGACGCCGACGGGTACGAAACGGCCGATACGGAATATTCTTATGACGGCGATTATACGTCTGGGCGCAATTATTCCGAAGCTGTGGCTATTGTAAATGTAAGCGGAACCACGGGGGGAATTATTAATGTAGCCATCCCCAATTATGCCAACACGGATTTTATGGCATTCGCTACCGAGTACGATATTGAATTTTTTGTATCACCGCCGGAAGGTATGCATTTTAGCCCCGAAACCGCCCTTGGGGTATCAGGGGGCGTTAATGTTACCTTTGGCCCTGTAGTCAGGGGTTGCGGCCGGCTGTTTTTTGTAGTATCCGCCCATAGCGGCGAAGACAATGTACAAGTGGCCACCCCAACCGTGGATATAATTTTTTATCCGGGGGACGGCGGCTTGCCTCTGGGCGAAAGCGGTTCATTAAGCGGCCCGGTGGGGTTACTGGTTGCCAATGCACCGGCGCCGTATCCTCCAACAGGGTTTAACTTTGCCGGCTGGCAGCATAACGGCATTCGTGTAAACTTCCCCTTTTATGCCGCCGCCAGCATGACTCTTGAAGCAATATATGAGCCCATTCCGCCGGGAGACGCTTCCGGTACAACCTTTACACTAACCTTGAGGCCCCAGGGAGGAAGCTTGCCCCCGGGGGAGCCCCTTTCCCGCGCTCTTCCAATTAACAGCATGATAAGCGAACTTCCGGCACCTACCCGAAGCGGATATTTATTCGGCGGCTGGCTGGATGGCAGCAGGCTTGCGTCTTCACCGGTTTTTGTTACAAATGATATGGAGTTAACGGCAGTTTGGATGAGAGCGGCAGAGCCCGTGAGCCTGAGCACCAATGCCAATACAAATACCGGCAACTCGCCCCAAGCCGCAGAGGCCGCGGCGCCCAATATACTGGCGGCAGTGTTTGACCCAAACCCGGGCGCATTTGCGTCAGGGGAAACCGGCCTGCGCTCCGGTGCTTACGGCACTTATATAAGCAACATCCCGGTGCCTACACTTAGCGGATATATTTTTACAGACTGGCGGCTTCCAAACGGCCAAGTGCTTCAAGGCAACCTAAATATACGCGAGGATATACGGCTTACTGCCATTTGGGTTCCAATAGCGTCGCCTACGCCGTCCCCAACGCCAGCTCCCACACCGCCGCCCCCTGCAGGTACACTTCCAAACCCGCAAACAAGCCCCATTCAAATCAGCTTTATGATTTTTGGCACAGTAATGATAGCGGGGATTGCAGCACTGAGTATCATGAAAATAAGCCGTAAACAAATGGCAGCCGGTGAGGAATATCGCGCTAAAATTGCACGATATAACCGGGAAAAAAGGATTATTGATTTAATGGATGAGTAATACCGATTCCAAATTTAAACCTATCTGACAGAGCGGCTGCGGGAAACGCGGAGCAAGCGCTTTCCCGCGCTTAGCCGCGATAGACAGATAGGATCTGAACCACCACCGCCTGGAAGGCGGTGGGTTCGTCTCTGCGGCTGAAGCCGCCTAAAGTGTATCAATATTGAAGTTATCGGATTTCATGTTTTCGGCTACGTCTTGCTTTAGGATGTATTCT
>Ga0123355_10005494_pt1 | contig 18580 bp, 22 predicted proteins | sample TergutEmb28metaG_3_FD_89872 | JGI IMG/M metagenome (GOLD analysis project Ga0123355, IMG submission 89872) | Embiratermes neotenicus P1 segment gut microbial communities from Petit-Saut dam, French Guiana - Emb289 P1 | ecosystem: Host-associated > Arthropoda: Insects > Digestive system > Gut ... | reverse complement strand
TGTCAGGCCATTTATTATTAAAAATCAAAACAAAATGATGGAAGTAATGTATGAATGGTCTAAAGATAAAAATGAACATGTCCGAAGATTGTCCAGTGAAGGATGTCGACCTGCACTACCATGGGCAATTGCATTAAATGAGTTTAAAAAAGATCCATCACCAATCTTACCAATTTTAGAAGAATTAAAAACTGATTCATCAAGTTATGTTAGAAAAAGCGTTGCTAATAATATTAATGATATTTCTAAGACTCATCCTGAATTAGTTCTTAAGCTTGCTAAGAAATGGTATGGTAACAATGAAAAAACTAATGGGATTATTAAACACGGTCTTAGAACCTTATTGAAAAAAGCTAATCCAGAAGCTTTAGCAATCTTTGGTTTTGATAATAATTTAGTAGAACTAACTAATTTTAGCCTAGAAAAACAGCAAATTAAAATTGGTGAAGAAAATGCTTTTTCATTTACAATTAAAGCAAAAGAATCAACCAAAGTAAGATTAGAATATGGCATTGACTACGTTAAATCAAACGGAAAAAGAAAACGAAAAATATTTCAAATATCAGAAAGCACTTTTAAAGGAACTAAAAAAATGAAGAAAAATCATTCATTTGAAGATTTAAGCACAAGAAAGCATTATTCTGGGATTCATTCAATAACTTTAATAATTAATGGTCTTGAACAAGGAACATTAGATTTTAATTTAAAATAAAAAACCAATCAATGGTTTTTTTATATGTTGTAACATATAATTTCTTGATGTTGAACAAACAATATCTGCCAAGTAATAAAAACTTTTATCATAATAATAGTTAGTTTAATGCTATAATTAATATATATAAATAAAAAAGTGAAACCTTTTCATATTTAATGTGTCTTTATTATGATAAGCCTTAAGGAGGAGTATATAAGTGTTTGGATTTAAGTCTAAAAATAATGCTGATTTTGATACTCTTTTTAATGAATATAATGCTTATGTATTTAAAGTAGTCATCAACGAAAGTAATAACAAACTAACTAAGGAGGATATTGAAGAGACCGTTTCAGATGTATTTTTTCTCTTATGGAAAAACTATGGAAAAATTAAAAATGAGAAGAAAACAAAACCCTATATTGGTAAAATTGCCAAAAATGCAACTAAGAATAAATTAAGAAAAATAAAAGAACAATATAGCTTTGATGAAACAATTTTTTCAAAAGCAGAAGATAATGCTCATTCATATCATGTTAAAGATAGTGTCAATATGGTTCGTAATGAATTAAACAAGCTAGAAGAAACTGATAAACAATTATTTTTAATGTATTATTATGAAAATAAAAAAATCAAAGAAATAGCGGTTTTAAAAGATATGAAAGTTGCAACTGTAAAAACTAAATTACATCGAACTCGTAAAAGACTTAAAAAGCTTTTAGAAAGAAGTGGGTTTAAATATGAACGATAAAAGGATTTTCAGTAAAATTCAAGAAAGAATTGCCTTAGACAATTTTCGTCGAGAAACTAAAAGAAAACGAAATCAAAAAAGAGCTCTAATGATAACAACAGGAATCGTTGTGCTCTTTGCTGGATTGATTGCTTTAAATAGAACCAAAGAAAATAATTAGAAGGAAGATTGAAAAATGAGTAAGTTAAAAGAAGTAAAAAACAAAGTTAAAAAAAGTATCGATAATGATGCAATGCCATGGTTAAAAAACTATGAAAATTTAGGGTATCGTGAAACATTAGATTATCCAGAATGTACAATTTATGAACTATTAGAAAAAACGATCAAAGAATATCCAAATTATGATGCTTATGAATATTTTGGTAAAAAAGCTACCTTTGAAGAATTTAATGAAAAAATTAAAAGATGTGCTCAAAGTTTATTAAAAATTGGTGTTACACCAGATGATACGGTAACTATTTTAATGCCAAACACACCAGAAGGAATTATTGCTTTTTATGCTTGTAATATGATTGGTGCGGTAGCTAGTATGGTTCACCCATTATCTAGTGAAGCAGAAATCGAATTTTGTATGAACAAGGCTAAATCAAACTATATCCTTACTTTAAATGCCTTATATGATAAGTTACATGCAATTAAAGATAAAGTTGAGATTAAAAAAATAATTTTAGCTCGTGTTAATGAAAGTATGCCACCAGTTATTTCAACATTATTTTGGGCAACTAAAGGTCGTAAAATTAAAATTGAAAATAAATTTGAAGACAATGTTATTATGTGGAAAGACTTTATTTATGAAGGTCGTGAAACATCGTTGAAGAGAAGCAAAAAAGCAGACACAGAACTTGCTGTTATTCTGTTTAGTGGTGGAACTACAGGAACAAGTAAAGGAGTTATGCAAAGTAGTCGAAGCTTTAATGTAACAGCTACTCAATTACAAGAAATCTGTCCTGATGCTGAACCGGGAAAGAGCATTTTAAGTATTTTACCTATTTTCCATGTTTTTGGTTTAGGAGTCTGCTTTCACACAGTACTTTGTGCTGGAATGAAAGCTATTGTTATTCCTAAATTTACCCCAGAAGATTTTCCAAAACTCATTAAAAATCATAAACCAAATTTTATTGCAGGTGTTCCTACTTTATATGAAGCATTAGTTCAATCAGAATTTCCAGAAAATGGTTTAGCCTGTGTTGAAATCGCTATATGTGGTGGAGACTTATTAAATGAACCTCTACAAAAGAAAGTAAATAAATTCTTCAAAGATCATGGTTCATTAACTGAAATTAGAGTTGGTTGGGGAATGACTGAATGCTGTGTTGGAACAGCTACAGCAGTTGGAAACTTTAAACCGGGAAGTATCGGTGTTCCGAGTCCTGATGTTGAAGTTAAAATTGTTAAACCAGGTACAATAGATAAAGTAGATTTTGATGAAGATGGAGAATTATGTGTTAGTGGCCCAATCCTAATGATTGGATACCTAGATGAAAAAGAAGAAACTGCAAACGCCTTAAAAACTCATAATGATGGAAAAGTATGGTTACATACTGGAGATATGGCTTCAATGGATAAAGATGGTATGATATTCTTTAAATCAAGAATTAAAAGAATGATTATCTCATCAGGTTATAATATTTATCCAAGCGTTGTGGAAAGTGTTTTAAATTCTCATCCAAAAGTTGCAACATCAATTGTAATTGGAGAACCAGATGATTATAAAGGTGAAATCCCAAAAGCTTTTGTTGTTTTAAAACCAGAGTGGAAAGATAATAAAGCAATCAAAGAAGAGTTAATGGAATTATGTAAAAAGAATCTATCCAAATATATGTGGCCAACATCAATTGAATTTAGAGAAGAACTACCCGTTACTAAAATTGGAAAAGCAGATTATCGTAACGTGAAATAGCAGAAAAGAGATTGAAGTATGGTTGAAATATTGTCGACATTACTGCCTATAATAATATATATATTATTGATTATTCTATTGATAGTAGTAATTGTCTTAGGAATCAAAACAATAACTATGATTGATCTAATGAATTCTGTAATTGAGGATGTAGAAGCTAAACTTGCCTCAATTAATCGCTTGTTTAATATATGTGGGGATGCCTGTCGTAAATTAACTAGCGTAACAGATTTTGTACAAAACGTAGTTAATAAAATAATGAGAAGGAAGGAAGAAGATTAATGGGAAAGAAAACAAATTTATTAGCTGGAGTAGCAATTGGTGTTGGTTTAGGAATACTAATTGCACCTAAGAAAGGTTCAGAAACTAGAGCTGAGTTAGCAGCCAAACTAAAAGGTTTTATCGAAGAATTAAGAAGTAACCCAGATTTTGATGATATGGCTTTTGATTTCGAAGATAAAATTGTTGGTATCATCAATGAATTATCGGCTTTAGATAAAGAAAAAGTAAGCGCTATGGCGCGTAAACAAGCTAAAAATATTAAAGACAAAGCAGAAGAACTTTATGAAGGTGTCAAAGAAAATCCTAAACTAAAAAAGTCAGCAGATGAAATTCGCCGTAAGGCTGCTGAAGTAATGCACGAAACAGCAGATAAAATTGATATAAGCGAAGAATAAAAATAAACTCCTTAGTGAGTTTATTTTTTATGTTATAATTATAATAGGTGGTAAGCGTGGAAAAAAAATCAAAAAGTTCAAAAAAGATTACAATCATGCTAATCTTAAAAACAATTCCTTTAGTTTTAATTGCTGGTCTCATTTGGTTGATATATCAAACCCCAATAGAAGAAGATTCATTTTTAATTACAAGACCAGGATGTGCTAATTTTCAGGTTAGTATTCAAATAAATTATGATGCTGAAGAAGAAGAAATCTATGTTTCGAGAGTAGAATTCTGTGGTGGTAATCACCCTACTGAATATCGTTATATTGAAGCTAGTTTATTTAAAAATACCGATAATCTAGATACTCAAAGCATTGAAAGAGCAAGTGGAATTGATTTATTAGAATTCTTAAGTGAAATAAGGTTTAAGATAGATAATTTTAATGAGATATGTGAAGTATTAAATAATGCCAATTTAGTTCTAGACGTTTTAGCAACAACAGAAGAATATCGTACTAGTTCCCATAATATAGAAGTGAATTCGAAAATAACTTGCCCATAAAAAAATGATTATTTAATCATTTTTTTATTATCCTAAACTACCAATTAATAAATAAATTAAGATTGGGACTGTAATTGCTGCTAAAATAGTACTTAAAGTAACAATTTCACCCGCTTCGCTATTTACCAATTCGTTCTTCTGAGCAAAGAGGCCTAAAGTAGCAGCAGTTGGTAGCATCTGCATTAAAGTTAAAACACTAACGACAATTAAAGGAGCACCAATTAATTTTAAAAATAAGAAAGTGAAAATGGGTGGGATAATTAATTGTAATAAACAAACAAAGACCACTTGCCAGCGCTTAACTAAACCAGCAATTTTGGTTTGATATAACATGAAACCAATACAAAGTAATGCAAGTGGTGTAGTAATGCCCGCAATTAAATTAATGGTTTGGCTTAGAACTAAAGGTAAACTAAGGCTAAATATAAAAACGATTGCTCCTAAAACAATACCAATAATGTTTGGATTTAAAAAGGCCTTAAAAGTATCTTTAATACTATAGTCTTCTTTAAAAAGACTAACGCCATATGTAAATAAAGCAATTACCCAAGGTAACATAAAACCTGCATAAGCAACTAAACCATCAGGACCATAAGCCATAGATACTAAAGGGTAACCAATAAATGAAGTATTATTAAAAGCAAAGGCAAATTTATATTCATGATTAGCCTTTTTAACAATCTTTTTGGCAAATAGCAACTGAGAAATTAAAATCAGTAATGTTAAAGTAATAATGGCTCCAGCAGCACCCCAAAGAAATAAACTTAACTTATCAAAACTAAAAACATCGGGAAAGGAATTAAAAAAGGCAACTGGTAAAGCAACTGATAAAATTAAATTACTTAAAAATTTAGCAGCATCATTATTAATGATCTTTAATTTAGTTAAAGCAACACCAACACTAATTAAAATAATTATAACTGCTAAACCCATATAAAAATCATTTAACATAAAAACACTTCCTCTATAATAAAAGTATATCATGGAAAATTAATATGATACAATGAATTCAAGAAATGTCAAAAAACTTTGCGCATTTGCTAAAGAGATTTGATAGATAAAAAAGACTTTTTAAAATAAAATATTTTTAAGAAAGGAAGATATTATGGATTTAGGTAAAAAATTAATTGATTTAAGAAAACAGAATAAAATGACTCAAGAAGAAGTTGCTGAAGAGTTAGCCGTTACTAGACAAACCATCTCTAACTGGGAACTAAATCAAACAAAACCAGATGTAGAACAATTAAAAACGATATCAAAACTTTATCAAATTAGTATTGATGATTTAGTCGAGAATGATATTAAGCATGCTATTGTCGAAAGAATTAGTAATACAGAAAGACTGGCGGGGTTAGTATATAAAATATTAAAATGGATTATAATCATCTTTTTAGGCTTTATTATTTTTATGATTGGCCTAAGCCTTTTAGCAATTCTTCTATTTAGCTTTAGAAGTTTTGAAGAAGGCCTGACAACTGTAAGGACAGATACTAGTTTGAATTGTCATTTGAATGAACAACAATATTTCTTTATAATTTATCAAGTTAACGAAATGCCAGTTAGAATTTTAGCCCCTGATAATATTCTTGAAGATTTAAACTTAAGAGAGCAAACAGATATCAATCAAACTATTAATGAAATAACTAACTATTTTGAAGAAAATGACGGAACTTGTGATTAAGATTTACTAAAAAGGTAAGTCTTTTTTATTTAACTATTGAATAAAAAATATTAGGAGATGATTCTTTATTAAAATATTTATATACCGTATGACATGTGGCTTCTTTTTAGGCTTAAGTATCTTTGCTCCTGGTTTTAGCGGTAGTATTATTGCTATTATCATGGGCATTTATCCGGATCTTATTAATGTTATTGCTCAACCTTTCAAAAAAATAAAAGAGAATATTATCTTTTGTTTACCGATTAGTATTGGCGCCATTTTAAGTGGCATTTTATTTATTTTAACCTTTAATCTGTTGTTTGATAGTTACATTAAAGCAACATACTTACTTTTTGCAGGATTAATAATTGGAAACATACCAATCATTTTTCGTGAAATCAAAAAATATCCTTGGGAAAAGAAATTTTTATTATATGGTTGCATCGCTTTTTTTAGCTCATTAATTTTAAGTATATGGGCAATTGGAATCAATCAAAATACAGATGTATTAAATATTAATCTAATACTTTTAGCGATAAGTGGAATAATAGCTGGAACAATTGTTTTTATTCCGGGAATGAGCATTTCGATGGTACTAATTATTATGGGTGTTTATAGCAGTCTAATCCATATAGCTGAAAGCTTTATATTTTTAGACTTTAGGTTTATCATACCTTTTAGTATTTTTCTTTTAGGGACTTTAATTGGGATAATTATAACTGCCAAAGGAATTAAGCATATCTTAGATAATCACCAAGAACTATCTAATTGGATAATCTTTGGCTTTATGGGTGGGTCTTTAAGTGGCCTTATCTATGAAATATTCAAAATAAATGATGGGGATTTTAATTTAATATTTGGAATTGTCATGCTAAGTTTTGGTTTAAGTATATCAGCGGCTTTTTTACTAATTGCTAATAAATTTGCCAAATTTAAAAAAGATTGATTAACCCTCTTAACTAAGTTATAATTAGGATATAGAACGCTTTAGTTATGGGAGGTTTTTTATGAAAAAAGCAGAAAGTGAGATTTTCTCAAAATGGTTACCAATATTAATTGTAGGTGCTATTTTAATCATTATTTTTAAAACAATTGATAATTTAGATTTACTTGGTAATATGGTTCGTAATTTCTTTAGTATCATTTCACCGTTTTTATTTGGTGTCTTAATCTGTTACTTTACTTATAAACCTGCGTTAAAGTTAGAAGAGGCCTATCGTGATTTAAAGATTGACTTTATTGCTAAAAGAGCAAGGCTATTTGGAGTTTTATCTGTTTATTTAATGGTCTTATTGCTACTTGTATTATTTGTTCTGTTCATTATTCCGATTTTAGTTACTAGCCTTGTTGATTTAGCAAGTAGTTTTCCAGCTTATTGGGATAGCATTGTTGCTTTCATTGCAAATATATCAGAAGCAACTGGAATGGATTTAACCGCAAATATTAATGATTTCGCTAATTCAGCATTAAGTACCTTATTAGATCCAGCAAATGTTGAAGCCTTTGCAAGAGGGTTGTTCGGTTTTGCTAATAGTATTTTAAATATGTTTATTGCCTTAGTTGTTTCACTTTATATTCTAATTGAAAGAGAAAGTATTAATAATTTCTTTGATAAATTAGGTAAAATATTCTTTAGTGAAGAAACCCAAAATCAAATGAAAAAATATATTGCTCAGATTAATAATGTTCTTTTCACATTTATCGCAGGTAAAGGTGTTGATAGTATCATTAACTGGGTAGTGGTAACAACAATTCTATTAGTACTTGGTGTAGAGTATGCTGTATTATTAGGTATTATTGCTGGTATTGCTAACTTTATTCCATATTTAGGTTCGTTGCTTGCAGTTATCTTTATCAGTTTCTTAACTTTATTAACTGGTGGAGTCAGTTTATTTATTCCAACCGCAATTCTATTAGTTATTTTCCAACAAATTGATGGTAATTACATTGAACCAAGAATTATGAAAACAGTTCTTAAATTAAGCCCAATATTAGTTATCTTTGCAGTTATTGTTGGTGGTGCATATTTTGGAATTGTAGGGATGTTCTTAGGGGTTCCGTTTGTGGCAATCTGTAAGCAAATCTTACTAGAATACATGGATTCAAGAAAAGAAAAAGCTTCTAAAGCATAAATAACAAAAAAAGAATTTCTTAATGAAATTCTTTTTTATTTTAAAAATAAATACTTTCCTCTTGTAAATTAGCTTTAACGACTTGATGTTTAAATAAACTGACATATTTAATTCTTATTGCTTCAAGTGTTAAAAAAACACCCAAAATGAGCGATCCTACCATACTATCCAACCCCCATTGGTACATAAAGTATAGCATAAATAGGAGCTTTTGTCAAATTAGCCAGCTCTTTTTATTCGATTAACACCATGAAAAGCTCCGCGGTGATTACTCTGATTAAAACTTGAAAAAGGAAATAGATGATTATAAATATTAATATTTTCGTGCTGACTTTTAATGAATAATTCACCATAATTTAGTATTTGTTCTTCGCTTAACTCATCAAAAAAGAGCCATCCATACTGAAAACATCTTAATACTTCGCGATAGAACATATTCATTCCACCATACTGACCAGTAATTAATCTTTCAGGACATTTCTTAAGTTCATTTAAAGGAGTCTCAGATGAGAAAATCCGTTTCATTTCTTTATGAGTTGTAACTTTTTCAAGTGGAATATTCCATTTAAGCATTAGAGTAGCGGTAAGTTTTGCTTGATTAAAAATTGCATGATTAAAATCAACATTTTTATTAATCAATCTTTCAATGCCGATTGAACGTCTATTTCCCTCTGGCGTTCCTGATTGATAAGCAAATTCATCATCAGGAATAAATTGACGGATTTCTTTATCTCCGCATAAATAATGGTAGCTTATTTTTTTATATGATTCCAAACGTAGTTTTGCTTCATAATGATCCATATCATAACTAGCTGGTGATCTCCCCAGACCAAGTGACACTTCATGAATTACAATATATTCAGGAACTTGCTTAATGACTGGACGACTAACACTAAAGTCAACAAAACATTTTTGAATTTTGATTTCATTAGTTGGACGATTTAAATTCGGATATTTCTTACTCATAAAAACCTCTTCTTAATAACTAAATATTACTCCCGCTATACTTGTTTGTCAATTGAATTACTTTTGAAATTCCCATTTAAATAGAAGAATACCACAAATCATTAAAATAAGCCCTAAAAACTTAGGCCATCCAAAAGGAATTTTATCAGTTCCGAATAAACCAAAATACTCAATTATTGATGCAACTAATAATTGGGATAATAGAATAATTAAAATAGCTGCAGCCGGTCCTAAACCTTTAATACTGAGCATTACCGTAATAGTAATAATTAAACCGAGAATCCCACCAAGCCAATAAATTTTGCTAGTATCCATTAGTGCACCAAAGTTTCCTTTCCCTAAAAAGAAAAGTGCTATTAAAGAAAATAAAAAAGCAGTTCCTTGAACAAATAGATTAGATTCATATAAACCAATTTTCTCACTTAAACGAGTGTTAAAAACTCCTTGTAAGCTCATCACTGCCCCTGCAATTATACTAAAAATAATCCCCATTTTTGCCTCCTTATTTCTATTATTAGATAATAATAGCCTATTTATACAAAATAAAAAATTTAAATATTTGTTAAAACTACTAAATATAAGTAAAATGATACTTGCATTTTTAAAAATATTTAGATATACTGATATTGCGGTTTGAGTGCCAAACCCGCTTATATTTGCCCGAATAGCTCAGTCGGTAGAGCGCACGGCTGTTAACCGTTAGGTCCTAGGTTCGAGTCCTAGTTCGGGCGCCATTTGTTTTTTAACTCCTATTAATAGGAGTTTTTATTTTGATACGGCTAAACTTATGCTACAATAAAAAACCGAAAGGGTGGAATAATGCCAAGTTATGTAACACACAACAAATCGTATTTTGAGATATATAAAACTCTACCAACAGAGATTCAAAAAAGATATGAAGAGCATTGGTCTAAGTATAATATTTTTGCAATGGGACATGATACCGCATATGCTTATGCAGCAATGACTGTTTTAATGCACTTTCATAAACTCCCAACATTATTAAAAGAATTAAAAATTATTCAAGATAAAGATATCCAAGATTTAACAATTAATTATATTAATGCGATGCAAAACCCTAAGGCTGAAACAAAACTATTTCTATATGGATATTTAATGCACCATTTCTTAGATGCAAAACTTCATCCATTAATTGTTTACGAAACGGGGGACTTTTTAAATAGTTTAACCTGTGAAGCAGATCATTTACTCTTAGAAAGAATGATTGATTCATATTTATTAAAGCAGGTGGGAATTAACCCGCAAAAGTTTAAAGTTCACCGACTTGTCACCTCAAAGATGGCTTTAACTGAAGAAACAAGGAGTGTTATAAATAAATCCTTTAATCTTACTTATCAAATAAACGACTTTGATCGAGTTTTTGCAGAATACAACAAACACACAAGAGCCTTTCTTAGAGCAACCCATTACGATCCATACGGAATTAAGAAAATTCTTTTTAAACCACTAGATATTGCTTTAAAAGGACGCTTCAAGCCATCATATTGGACTCATACACATGATGGAACCGAGGCAATACCATATTTAAACTTAGCTAATGAAAAATGGGAGCATCCAGTTGAAGGGAATGGTTTTTCATACGCTTCATTCGAAGACTTATATAGTGACGGAATTAAAGAGATAAGTCAAATGATTAAAAACTTAGATATGGCAATTATTGACCAAGCAACTGAAAACGAACTAAGAGATATTATTCCAAATATATCTTCATCATATGGACTTCCACCAAGTGATAATATAAAAATTACTAATAATAGAAAAAAATAAATCCTCAATCAGAGGATTTTTCTTGTGCTAAAAGCTAAAAATATGTTATATTTTAATACAAGATAAGATGTAATTATCAAGGTATTAGGAGGTAGTTATATGTCGAATATATTAAGAAGCGCATGGGCTTTGGGGAACCCCCTTGTAGGTGGTCCACTAGTAACTATGATAAATATGCCAGGAGGCGTACTTTCAAGAATTGGTGATGGCGCAGAAATAACGGAATTAAGAAGACAATTAGCGAGAGTCACAGACGAAGCTAATGCTCTTTATCGTGCTTTAGATGATACTGCTGATCTTTTATCTGATATGTCAGTTACAATTAATGCACAAAGTGATTTGGGTAAGGGGCTTCAAAACTTATCTGTTAATGCTGAAAAAGTATCAAATGAAGCTATTCAGGATTTAACAACAATCATTGAATTTATGGATGATCGAATTAAAACTGCTGAGAGTGGAATTTCGGAATCATCAGCAGAACTTAATAGCCTTAGTAATGAATTAAATAATATTCCCAATAATTATGGAGGAGCAACTGGTTCTGTAACCCCGATTAGTGAAGTGGCTTCAACACCAGAACCTAGTAACCAATACACCAATCAAGTAGTGAACAGTGCTCCAGAAGTTTATCATCAAGAAACTTATCAACCAGAAGTGAATCAATATGCACTAGAATCTTTACCCGAAGAAGCGGTGGTTGCCATAGAGCAAACGTATCAACCAGAAATAATTCCTCAAGATGTTATTCAACCAATACCACAGACCGCTCAATATAATGAAGAAGGAAATAGCGCTTTTTTAAATCAAGCAATTGAACCAATGTCTAACCAACAAGCAATGCGTGCGATACCAATGAGTGGCTCAGGTGTTGATTTATCGAGTCAAATACCAAATGGTGATACTTCATTCCACTCTTGGATGGGATATAACTCAATTACATCAAGACGCTCAGGTCAATTTAAATTACAACAAGACCCAGGAACTTTTACGGATAGTTACGGTTTAAGAAGACACAGAAATCCTCATAATCCAGAAGGCGATGTTATTGTTGCCTTAGGAAGCGGTTTTGGAGAACGAATCGGGACTAGATTCAGAGTTACAATGGATGATGGGAACCAATTTTATGCAATGTTAGGTGATGTTAAAAATCCAAGAGATGCAACAGCAGTCAGAAATAGTGCTGGTCAATCAGTTGGTCATCAAAAAGGTGGCGGAAGAATTAGTGTTCTAGAATTTGTTGTTGATCGAAACCAGCTTGATCCAAGAGCAAGAAGGATGGGTAATGTTGGCGCTATTGGTAATGGTTTTTCAGGTAATGTAAGAAATATTGAAAGACTTGGTGTATACGGAGATTTTGTCTGGGGATAAAGCAGAATAATCAAGTTTTTAATCTGTAATTCTTGCCATAAAAAATAGAGCATGTTATAATTTATGATAGGAGAGTGGTTATTATGGCACACGCAATTTATTTTATAAATGAAGCATCAGAAAAAAGTTTTTGGGATGGATATGCTGCATCTGCAATTAGAAGACTTAAAGAAGCAATGGCAGGCTATGTTGAAGATAAAGCCCAAGCAATTGAAGAAATAGGTAAAATCTTAATGGCTCACGGTGCTCCAGAAAACTACTATGCAAGATTTAATGAAATAAGTTTAATTATTCATTCAAATCCAGAAGCAGTTGAAGCAGAATTGTTAACTGAAAAAGAACAAATTGAAGCTTTAATTGGAGAACTTCTTGAACAAATGGCAAGAATTCCGCGAGAAGATATAGAAAAAAATGACACTAAAACAATTGCCCGTGATGAATTAATTGCAAATAACGAAGAAGAAACTAAAAGTATTAACGGTGCTTATCCAGAGGCTGATAGTTTAGATGCTCATGATGTTGCATTTGCTAATAAAGAAATCTTAGAAATAATAGCTAGCTATACTGGTGAAACATTTACAATACCACCTAAGGTAACTAAACCAACCATTGCTGTTGAAGAAGAAGTTGCAAAAGATGTTCGTCCGAAAGTCGTAGCTTTATATCCTGGAGCAGATGAGCTAATTGCTAATCTTGAAGGTGGAGAACCAGAAGCGATTTTAGAAGAAGTGGTTATTGACGAAATTGAACCAGAAGTGGCTTTAACAGCAATTGATATTGATGAAGTAACCAAAGATATTGAAAAAATGAATATCGCAGCAGAAGAAGTAGATAATTCAATCACCAAGCTAAGAAAACTAGCAAGTGAACATGCTGAACCAACATTATCAGAAGTAACTTATGAATATGATTATATTGATATGCCAGTACCAGCAGGAAATACTCTTAAAGATGTTGCAGCAGCAATTATTGATTTAGCAAAAGTAGATAACGAAGCTGTCAGTGCGAAACTAATCTATCAAGAAAATAAAGGAATGATTACGGGAGCAATGATTGAGAAAGGGATTACTAATTATGATCCAGAGTATATCTACAATAATGCAGAAATTTTAGATGGCTTAACGCTATCAGTTCCAGTACCAAGAGTTAAACAAAAAGAAACTGCTTTAGGACTTGTGGCTTAAGAAGGGTGAGAGTATGTTTTTTACAAAAAATGAAGTAGTAGAACTTGATGACGAGAAAAAGTTTGTAGTCATTGATGTTACCTTATTAAATAATGAAGTTTACTATCAAGTTCAAGAAGTTAATTCAGAAGGTGTTAATGTTGTTGGTGAAAAAAAAGTCATCATGGCAGTTAATGAAAATAGTACCTTATATATAGAAGATGTTATGGATGAAAATAAACTTTTAAGTTTAAAAGGAATCTTTACGGGCTAATGCCCGTTTTCTTTTTGCCTCAGAATTTAACTGAAACAGGGCTTTAGATGTATACAATTTGACTTTTAACCTCATAATATGTTAACATAGAGCTCGTTCGTCTGGGGAGGGGAACAAAAATATGAAAACAAACGTATCTTCCTTGAAGGTATGGAATATAGTATTATGTTTGTTAATACTATTCATCTTCGTTTTATTTATTTGAACTAACGCAGAGGCCCAAGAAGAGGTCCAAGAAAGAAAAGTACCAATATTTGTATCGAATATTATGGTAATGAATTATACATCTAATGAACTACGCTTTAATTTACAAATTAATAGGTATAAAACTGAAATTAAATTCTTTGCTGACATTTTTGACTATCAATATGACGATATCATTGATGATTTGAGAAATAGAGCTGCATTGAGTAATGATTTTGAACCTACTAATATCGGCTTTTTGAGAAAAAGTAACGGAGAGCTTCAAACCTTTCAAAATTTCGAACAAGGTTTAATTGAATATCTCTTTCACTTAAATAGAGTTGGAACAGTTGCGCGGAATGTACAAGTTACACCTTTCGAAGGTGATTCTCAGTATATTAAAAACTTAATTAATTATTTTGCAACTATTTATCCAGATGTATGTGCTCATACATTACTATCAATAGCCGCAGCAGAATCGGGGCACTTTAGAGCTGCACATAAATTAAGAGCAAATAACATATGGGGTGGCATGTCTGGTGGTCGAATCATCAGATATAATAATATTGAACTCGGAACTTTAACTTTTGTTAGATTAATGAGTCGAAATTATTATGGTCGTGGCCTTGTTACATTAGAACAAATAGGAAGTGTATATGATCCAATCTTTGTGGATGGCGTAAGACAAGCTAACCCACACTGGCTAAGATTAGTTAGAGGTGTTAAGCCAAGATATGAAAATCATGTACGTACAATTACATTAAACGAAATTATTGGAAAAGAGGAAATTTAGTATTTCCTCTTTTTTCATCTCGCAATATGTACTATAATGATAATTGGTGATAGTATGCGAAAAGATAAAACAAATTATTATTTAGATATTGCAAAAGTAGTAGCAGATCGCTCTACTTGTTTAAGAAGAAAATTTGGTTGCATTGTTGTTAAAAATGATGAAATCGTAGCAACTGGATATAATGGTGCTCCTAGAGGTAGAAAAAACTGTGATGAACTCGGGTATTGTATGAGAGATAAATTGGAAATCCCTAGAGGAGAACGATATGAAATGTGTCGTAGTGTTCATGCTGAGGCTAACGCAATTATTAGTGCAGGGCGTGATAAAACATTGGGTGCCATTCTATATTTGGCAGGATTAAACGCTAAAACCGGAAAACTAGAATCAGAGCTTTGCTCTTGTTTGATGTGCAAAAGGTTAGTTATTAATGCAGGAATCGAAAAAATCATTGTTCATGATCCAGAAGGAAAACATACAGTCTTTGAAGTTGAAGAATGGATTAAGGATGATGAATCATTGAGAGGAGAGTTTGGTTATTAATGAATTTAATACAAAACATAAACGTTCAAGATAAAACAGTTATTTTAAGATGTGATTTGAATGTAACCATTAAAGATGGTCATATACAATCTGATGAAAAGATCAAAGCATCTTTAGAGACAATTAATTATTTAGTAGAAAAAAATGCGAAGATAATTATTATAAGTCATCTTGGCAGAGTTAAAACCGAAGAAGATAAGGCAGGCAATTCTTTAAGACCTGTATTTAATAGATTAAAAGAATTAATCAATCATCAAATATCTTTTTGTGAAACAACTCATGGTGAAGAATTAGAAAACATGATTAAAAACTTAAATAATTGTGAAATTATTTTAGTAGAAAATATTAGATTTGAAGATGTTCCAGATAAAAAAGAAAGTTCATGTAGTGAAGAACTCACAAACTACTGGGCAAACTTAGGAGATGTATTTATATATGATGCTTTTGGTGTAGCACATCGTAGGCATGCACTTATATATGGATTATTTATGAAGATGCCAAGTGCAGTTGGTTTTCTTGTTCAAAAAGAATTAGAAGGTTTAGCGCCACTAATGAATCCTGATGCACCGTTTGTTGTATTAATGAGCGGAGCAAAACTGGCAGATAAGATAATCCTAATTGAATCGCTTTTAAAGAAATGTGATTATTTACTTATAGGTGGAGGCATTGCTAATACTTTCTTAAGCTTAAAGCATGATATGGGTCAGTCATTAGTTAGTTATGATTCAATAGAAGAAGTACAAGCTTTAATGGCAGAATATTCAGATAAAATTATTATGCCTGATGACGTAGTAATTGGATCTGGTGAAATAAAACAAGTTGATAATATAAATATAGATGAATCAGCATTTGATATCGGACCTAAAACAATTAAAAAATATGCAGATTATATAAATAAGGGTAGGACTATTTTTATTAATGGTACTGTTGGTATGTACGAAGATGACAGATATGCAAACGGTACAAAAGAGATTCTTACAATATGTAGTAATGCAAGTGGAAAGACAATCGTTGGCGGTGGAGATGCCTTAGCAAGCGCCCAGAAGTTTAATATAGAAGGTTTTGATTTTATATCAACTGGTGGTGGAGTAACCCTAGATTATATAGGTACAGGAAAAATAGCTGGACTGGAGGAGTAGTATGCTAATCGTTTTAAATCATAAAATGAATTTAAAAATTGAAGAGATAACTAGTTATGAAAAAACATTAAGAGATTATAATGTTGTTGTTATGCCTCAAACACCATATATGGGATTGTTTACTAAGGGAAAATATACTTTGGGAAGCCAGTGTATTAGTGAATACAATGCTCCTGGTGGAGTCAGTGCTGATGCTCTAGTGGGCTTAAACGTTAAATATGTTATAGTTGGTCACGCTGAACGAAGATTGATTCGAAATGAATGTGATGATGTTATTGCTAAAAAGATTAATACAATCATTAATAATGAAATGGTACCGATTTTATGTGTTGGAGAGTCTTTGCTTGAAAAACAAGCCGGCTTAACATACCGGGTTATTGAAAGGCAAATTAGTGAAGTCTTTACTAAAGTAAATAAAGATTATCATAAAATTCTAATCGCTTATGAACCTGTGTGGAGTATTGGAACTAGTAATCCGCCTACTAAAGAAGAAATAGAAGAAGTCTTATTATTTATAAAAAACTATCTAAAAGAAACTTATGTTGTTGAAACTGATCTATTATATGGAGGCAGTGTTAGCTCGGATAATATGAAAGAATTAACCGAAATTGAAAATATCAAAGGTGTTATAGTTGGTAGTGCTTCTTTAGATATTCAGGAAGTAATTAACATTTATAATATAGTAAATAATTAAAAAGTTTTAGAAACTACACTAAAACTTTTTTTGTGTTTAAGGTGATATTGTTGTATAATGTTTCATGGAAGAGGTTATTATGGAAAAGCTAGAAGTAGGTAGCAAGCTAAAAATTCACTGCTACAAACACAACGGTCGAATCCATAGAACTTGGAATGAAGCAATCGTATTAGATATGACTGATGAATATTTAGTCTGCGGTAACAGTAAAACAGTTGTTACCGAAAAAGATGGCACAACACATAAAACAAAAGAACCAGCAATCATCTTTTTTTACCCTAAGAAGTGGTTTAATGTATTTGCTCAGTTTAAAAAGCAAGGTTTATTTTATAAATGTAATATTGCAACTCCATATCTAATTGATGAAGACATTATTAAATTTATTGACTATGATTTAGATTTAAAAGTATTTCCTGATGGAGGATTTAGAGTTCTTGATCGTAATGAATACAAATATCATAAAAAGATTATGAAATATTCCGAGGATTTGGATAAGATACTTCAAAGTGAACTCTCAACATTAATTGATATGAAGAGAGCAGAAGAAGGACCGTTTGATAAAAGCAAAATTGAAAACTATTATAATTTGTTTGAACAAATTATGTCTAAAAATGAATAATTGTAAAAAAGTTATTCATTTTTTATTTAAAGTGTCATATAATAAAACATATCAAATTGATTGATAGTTAATTGTTTTGGCAAATTTAAGCTAATTTTTCCCTAATATACGGGAAATCGACATTTTTTGTCAAAAATGTGAAAAAAGTTGTTGACTATTATTTGTAGGTTTGATATATTACTAATGCGCACCGGGAAAACCCAGTCGCAAATGATCTTTGAAAACTAAGTAAAATGTCAATTTTTGTAGTCGGATTTGAACTTAAAAATAAAAATATTATTTTTTTTTGAGAGTTTGATCCTGGCTCAGGATGAACGCTGGCGGCATGCCTAAGACATGCAAGTCGTACGAAGGGACCCAATGACATTTAATGAAATTTTGCGAGCTTGCTCAAAGAATGGATTTAAATTGATTTGGAATTTTCCCTTAGTGGCAAACGGGTGAGTAACACGTGGGTTACCTGCCTCTAAGTTGGGGATAACAGTTGGAAACGACTGCTAATACCGAATGTGATCTACGGATTAAAGGAGCCTTTAAAGCTTCGCTTAGAGATGGGCCTGCGCTGCATTAGCTAGTTGGTGGGGTAATGGCCTACCAAGGCAACGATGCATAGCCGAACTGAGAGGTTGATCGGCCACACTGGGACTGAGACACGGCCCAGACTCCTACGGGAGACAGCAGTTAGGAATATTCG
>Ga0123355_10005493_pt1 | contig 18580 bp, 19 predicted proteins | sample TergutEmb28metaG_3_FD_89872 | JGI IMG/M metagenome (GOLD analysis project Ga0123355, IMG submission 89872) | Embiratermes neotenicus P1 segment gut microbial communities from Petit-Saut dam, French Guiana - Emb289 P1 | ecosystem: Host-associated > Arthropoda: Insects > Digestive system > Gut ... | reverse complement strand
CGTCAACAGGGGAACCTATAGAGCCGCAAGTAGAGCAAAAACCACCAGACCCACCCCCGGAGCCAACTCCATCACCAGAACCAACACCAACATCGGAATATGAGCCGGCTCCCACACCGCAGCCGCAAATGGCGCACTTCACTCCATTTTCAGATGGCGACCGCATGGCATGGCCTGTGTATGGCGAAACGGTCATGCCGTTTAGTACGAACGCCTTAATTTACGACCCAACGCTAGACCAATTCCGTACCAACGACAATTTGCGCATTGCCGCCAGCGAAGGAGACCCCGTGCGGGCAGGCGCATATGGCAGGGTTATTGCCACAGGGCGCAATGTGCGCCAAGGCAATTATGTAACCATCGACCACGGCAATGGCTGGGTAGCCACTTACGGGCAGCTCATGGATAGCGTGCTTGTGTCCGAAGGCGATATTGTAAGCAGCGGCCAAATTATTGGCGGTGTAGGCCAGCCGTCCATTTTTGGCAGTGCCAACGGCACGCATGTGCATTTACGCATTGAAAGAGACGAAGTGGCGGTTAACCCGTACTATGTGCTAACTGCACGTGGTGATTGTTAAAGGCCAGGGCGAATTTTATGTTCGCCCTTGTACATAGGCAAAGCAGAGAAAGGGTGCCAACCTACCGCCCAATCAACCACATCTTAATAACCGACGCAACTTCCCGTACATACGTAAGCGGAACAGCATACCACGGTACACTTGCCGGATATATAGTAACTGTTAATCCCACCTGTCTGGCAAAACGTACCGAACGATACATATGAAAGTCGCTAGTAATGACAACAACGGTTTTTGTGTCTATAAGATCATCAATATAGTGCGCATATATAATCGCCCGCGAATACCGCATGTTGGCATAGGTAGAATACGCCATGCCTTCTAAGGCGATACGCTCCGGGTTTACGCCGCGGTCAATGAGATATTGCGCCATTATGTAGGCGTCTGCAACAGCGGCCTGATGTCCCACGCCGCCGGAAACGATAATCAGCGCATCGGGGTTTTGCTGGTGGTAATACACTGCCGCGTCCAGCCGCCGCGCAAGTGTGCTAAGTGGTTCGCCATTGCGGCTGCCTGCCCCTAATACAATGGCAACATCTTCACTAAAAGTGGCCGTAGTGCGTCTGCCGTAAACAGCTAAAAATGCCGAAAATATCAAAACAGTGGCTATTCCTGCGATAATAATGGCCGTAAGCCACTTCATCTTTTTTAACCTGTCAAAAAAATATCCGTAGGCCAAAACAACAAGGGTGATTCCTGCCAAAAATATCGTGGTATTATTAAAAATTCCGCTGATATAAATATTGTACAGCATTGCTATCGCCACTATTGCCGCCACGGCAAAAATAAAAACCTTCATATTGGACTTCATAGAAAAAACCTCTTTACAATTGGTGTCATATGAGTATTATATCATAAGGCAGGTAATGTAGTTGAAAATCATCTCAAGCTTCGCCGGAAATCGACCTAATGCCGTCGATTTCGTCTTGCTTTCGATGGTTTTCAACTAAAAATTACCTATGAGATAAAGGGGGCATCACCATGCACGACGATATATATATGCTGTGGCTATCATCTATGATGCATCACGTCGGTTCGCGCAAGCTTAACTTTCTGCTTGATGTCTTTGGCAATGCAAGCGCAATTTTCAAATCTTCTGCCGAGGAACTGCGCGAGCATATGCCATTGGCTCACCATGCATTTGAACATATATGTAAGCATAAAGACCTTGAATATATAGAAGCTTTACTGGAAAAAATGGAATCCCAGGGGATTGTATATATTTCCCGCAACAATCCGCGCTTTCCATCTCTTTTGAAGGAAATACCGGACGCCCCCGTTGGGATTTTTTTCACAGGCACACTGCCCGCGGATAATATCGAAAAAGTGGCCATTATCGGCTCGCGAAATTGCTCCGAGTATGGGCTTTTAACGGCGCGTTTGCTGGCGCAACCGCTTGCCGCAGCCGGTGTTGCAATAGTAAGCGGAATGGCACGTGGTGTGGACAGCATGGCGCACCGCGGGGCGTTGCAGGGCGGGGGAATAACCGTAGCGGTACTTGGCTGCGGTGTAGATATCTGCTATCCAGCAGAAAATAGGGAGTTGCGCAAACAAATACTGCAAGAGGGATGTGTTGTTTCCGAGTATGCGCCCGGTGTGCGTCCGGCTCCGGCGTTTTTCCCAGCGCGTAACCGTATAATAAGCGGACTAAGCCGCGCCGTGGTGGTTACGGAGGCCGGCCTTAAAAGCGGCACGCTCATTACCGTAGACCAAGCGCAGGAGCAAGGGCGGGAAGTGCTTGCTGTGCCGGGCAACATCTCCAGCAAGCTAAGCCAAGGCACAAACCAGCTCATCCGCGATGGCGCATTTCCCGTATCTAATCATGAAGATATCCTAAATATACTTGGCGGCGCCCCCAAACTTGGCAATACGCGAAAGCCAAAATCAAAGCCTACTGCGCAAGAGTTACAGAAAAATCCACAAAATTCTAAAAATTTTAATATCAGTCTTGCGCCGGACGAAAAACGAGTGTATGATAGGTTGTCGTTAGAGCCTGTAAGTTTCGATTACCTGGCAGATGTATCCGAGGTGGACATCGGCAGGTTGCATCTTATCTGTACAGGGCTGGAGCTTAAAGGCTTGGCAAAAAAGCTCCCCGGCGCATGTTATATAAAGAATATGTAGAATCACAGAGGCGAAGACATGGCAAACAAGACAAAAACTTTAATTATTTTGGAGTCCCCATCCAAAGCAAAAACAGTAAAAAAAATATTAGGCAGCAATTATAAAATCGAGGCTTGCGTGGGGCATGTGCGCGACCTGCCCAAAAGCAGCTTTGGGGTAGATGTAGACAACGATTTCGAGCCTAAATATATTACTATCCGTGGCAAAGGTGACATTCTGGCTGCTTTGCGCAAGCAAGCAAAAACAGCCAAAAAAGTGTATCTCGCAACTGACCCCGACCGCGAAGGTGAGGCCATAAGCTGGCATTTGATGCACGCGTTAAAGCTGGACGAAGCCAACACCGAGCGGATTGTATTTAACGAAATAACGCAAACCGCCGTAAAAAAGGCGTTAAAAGAAGCCCGTCAAATAGACATGGATTTAGTAGACGCACAGCAAGCCCGGCGTATCCTAGACCGTATGGTTGGCTACCGCATTAGCCCACTTTTGTGGAAAAAGGTGAAAAAAGGGCTAAGCGCAGGGCGCGTGCAATCTGTAGTGTTAAGGCTGGTTTGCGACCGTGAGGAAGAAATCGAGCAATTTATCCCAGAAGAATACTGGACGCTGGAAGTAGATTTGTCGCCCATAGGCGGAAAAGGCAAGCTCACTGCCCGCTACAGCATAAGCGGCAATGGAAAAAAAGAGCTTAAAACAGAAGCCGACGTGCAGGCAGTCCTAAAAGCAATTAAAAAAGGCGAATTCGAAGTGGTGGATGTAAAGCATGGTACACGCCAGAAAAAGCCGCCCGCGCCTTTCACCACCAGCACGTTGCAGCAAGAGGCCAGCAAGTTGTTTGGCTATGCAACCAGCCGCACCATGCGCATTGCCCAGCAGCTATACGAAGGTGTAGATATCAAAGGCGAAGGTACAGTGGGCTTAGTTTCCTATATCCGCACAGATTCGCCGCGTATTTCCGACGAGGCCTATGACGATGCGAAAAAAATGATAGTAGACAGCTATGGCAAAGATTATTTACCTGCCCAAAGGCCGGAATATAAATCCAGAGGGCGTGTGCAAGATGCTCATGAAGCGATACGCCCTACAAGTGCCGCCCGCAAACCGGATGCAATGAAGGCATCGTTATCCGGTGAGCAGTACAAATTGTATAAGCTGATATGGGAACGTTTTATTGGCAGCCAAATGCCATCGGCTGTTTACGATACGCTTTCTGTTAAAATTTCTGCGAATGGCGTAAACTTTCGTGCAAGCGGCTCTGTGCTTAAATTTGATGGCTACCTTGCCGTGTATAGCAAAAACGAGGATGCTGAAAAAGACATAACCATGCCCGCGTTATCGGCAGGCGACAAGCTGAAGGTATTGGAATATAAACCTGCCCAGCATTTTATCCAGCCGCCGCCGCGCTTCTCGGAAGGCAGCATGGTGCGTACTATGGAGGAATTGGGCATTGGCCGCCCGGGTACGTTTGCGCAAACCATTACTACTTTGATGAACCGCGGCTACGTGACCAAGGAAAATAAGGTGCTGTATCCAACCGAACTTGGCGAGATTGTAAACGAAATAATGGAAGAATATTTTGAAAATATCGTAGACGTAGACTTTACCGCCCGCATGGAAGACGCACTGGATAGTGTAGAGCATGGAGAGGAAGAATGGAAAAATATCCTGCGCGAATTTTATCCGCCCTTTGCAGAAAAAATCCACGAAGCGGAAGAAAAAATTGGCGATATAGAAATAAAAGATGAAGTAACGGATATCCTATGCGAAAATTGCGGCCGCAATATGGTCATAAAATTCGGGCGTTTTGGTAAATTTTTGGCCTGCCCGGGCTTCCCAGAATGCCGCAACGCCAAGCCGCTGTTTGAAGAGGCAGGGGTAGACTGCCCACTGTGCGGCGGCAAAGTTGTGGTGAAGAAGTCTAAAAAAGGCCGCAAATATTACGGTTGCGAAAAGTTTCCCGAATGCGAATTTATTTCATGGAACCTACCCACAGGCGAAAAATGCCCAGAGTGCGGCGAGTTTTTGGTGGAAAAAGGGCGCAAGAAGCGGTTGGTGGCTTGCTCTGCTTGTACGTATGCGGTGGAAGTGCCGGAGAGTGAAGAGAGTTAATTTCGAATATGTAATATAACTTGCTCATCAAACAAACATTCGTTATAATTATGAACAACACAGAAGCGTGAAGGACGGTACGGACTTTTTTGTTTTAGGGCTTGCTTCCACGGAAGGAGGGCAGTTAAACTCTAACCGAAGGGAGGTGAGAAAGCATGGCTGTGTACGAAGCTATAATGATTATGCTAACTTTCGGATTATTGATTGTTAGTATGATAGGATTAGTAGTTGTACTAGTTAAGCATCTTAAAGGAAAAAAATAACCGGCCCCTTCTGCAGAGGGTTTAGCCGGTTATCACCATAGTAAACATTTTGAAGCAAGCCTGCCGCCTTTGTAGCGGCTGTGCCAGGGAAATGTTAGCGCGTTTCCCGTTTTTATTATATCGTTATTATACTCTATATATGCCCAATTGTAAACTATAGCTGCAGAAATGGGCGAATATAAAAAGTTGTAAAAAATTTTTTTCCTGTTAAAATTACAGTAACTATGAACAAAAATAATGAAGGAGTGTTTACCATGCACAAACAATTCCCAAGAACAGAAGTAGCCGGCGTTTCCCTATCCCGTATGCTTATTGGCACCAACTGGATGCTTGGCTGGAGCCACCAAAGCCCGGCGGCAGATTCAAGAATAAAAGAAACTTTCGCGAAGCCGGAAGATTTTTCCCCAATGCTGGAGGCATACCTTTCCTATGGTATAGATAGCATTATGGGCCCAATTGGCAACCACCCGCTCATGAAGGCCGCCATTGATTATGCAGAGGACAAAACCGGCAAAAAGCTTATTAAAATTGACACACCTATTGTAAATGTGTCCGACTCCCCAGAAGCACGCCGGGAAGCAGAGGCTGCAATAAAAAATTGCGCAAAAGCCGGGGCAACTTTTTGCCTCATTCACCATTCCAGCGCAGAGGAATTGGTGGATAAAAATAAGCGCGAAATCAAGCGTATTAACGATTACACGTCTATGATCCGTGACGCGGGTATGATACCGGGGCTGTCTGCACACATGCCGGAGCTCATCACCTTCTCTGATGCAAATGGCTATGATGTAGAAACATATATCCAAATTTTTAACTGCATGGGCTTCCTTATGCAAATCGAAATTGAGACCATTGCGTCCATCATCCATAATGCCAAAAAGCCTGTAATGACCATTAAGCCAATGGCAGCAGGACGTGTAACGCCTTATGTTGGCTTGACATTTAACTGGCACGCGTTGCGCAAACAGGATATGATTACCGTAGGCTGTTTTAGTGAAAAAGAAGTGCACGAGGATGTGGAGATTTCCTTTGCCGCCTTTGAAGGGCGTTTCCCAGAGTTGGAGAAGCGTGCCAGCCCCAATAATAACCAAGCGGCGTTTGGAAATTAGATAAGTTTACAAAAGGCTCCCATTAAGGGGGCTTTTTTTTGTGGTATCAGAGATGATTTCCGCAAATATGCTTTGATATATTTGTAAGTTTGTGATACAATTCTGCTGTTATTGATATGAAAATACTCTATTACCATAGGAGGTAACATTATCAACAGTATAGACAAACTGTTTGAAAAAGCTGCAAACAGTAGCAAATCTATTGTAAGCGTTGCTGTTTGCGCAGATATACACGTGCTAGAAGCTTGCGTTTCCGCGGCAGAAAAGGGGCTTGCAGGCTTTATTTTGGTTGGCGATGCGGCAAAAACGCAAAAAATTGCCAGTGAAGCCGGGCTTGAACTCTCTGGGTTTGAAATAGTAGACGAACCGGACGATTTACTCGCTTGCAAAAAAGCCGTTGCCCTAGTCGCAGACGGGACAGCATCTGCCTTGATGAAGGGCTTAGTTGACACGTCCGTAATAATGCGTGCGGCTTTAGACCGCGAAACCGGTATACGAACAGGGCGCAAGCTAAGCCATATTGCTGCATTTGAATTGCCAAGCTATCACAAATTGCTATTTTTAACCGATGCTGCCATAAACATAGCGCCAACCCTAGAGGAAAAAGTGCAAATTATCCAAAATGCCGTGGAAGCACTAAATAGTATGGGCATTGTCGCACCAAAAATAGCATTGCTAGCCGCTAAGGAAAAAGTGGACGAAAAAATGCCCGTTACATTGGAATGGGCGGAAATTGTAAAGATGCAGCTCCCCAATTGCATCATAGACGGCCCGCTGGCATTGGATAATGCTGTATCGAAGGAAGCTTGTGAAATCAAAGGCATTAACAGCCCTGTAGGCAGTGACGCAGACCTGCTGATTGCCCCGGATATTGAAACGGGTAATGTGCTGTACAAAGCGTTGGTATTTTTGGCAAACGCCCGCTGTGGGGGTGTTGTTTTGGGGGCAAAACGCCCAATCATTTTAACATCCCGGGCAGATTCCTCGGATTCTAAGCTTATATCCATTGCACTGTCGGTGCTGTTTTAAGGAGATATCATGAAACTACTAATCATTAATCCAGGCTCCACATCAACCAAAATTGGCGTTTTCGAAAACGAAACTTCTATTTACGAAAATACCCTTCGCCATAGCATCGAAGAACTCGCTCCTTACAAAAAAATGACAGACCAATACGACTTTCGTATGGGCATTATTGTGGACGCGCTTAAAGATGCCGGCATTGATGTGACGGGTCTTGATGCAGTCGTTGGCCGCGGCGGGCTGGTCAAGCCTATCGATGGCGGCACGTACAATGTAAACGAAGCGATGCTTCACGACCTGCGCATTGGCTTGCAGGGCCAGCACGCATCAAATCTGGGCGGCCTCATTGCTAATGCGATTGGCAGTAAAATTGGTAAACCAGCATTTATTGTGGACCCCGTTGTAGTGGATGAATTTATGGAAATTTCCCGTATAAGCGGGCATCCTCTTATTAAACGCAGGTCCATTTTTCATGCGTTAAATCAAAAAGCAATTGCCCGCCAATATTGCAAAGATGTTGGCAAAGCGTATACAGACCTTAATCTTATTGTGGTCCATATGGGCGGTGGTATATCTGTTGGTATGCATGCCAAGGGGCGCGTTATTGATGTAAACAATGCCCTTGACGGCGAAGGCCCATTCTCCCCGGAGCGTAGCGGCACCCTGCCTACCGGCGATTTGTCCGCGCTGTGTTTTAGCGGCGAATACACCCATGCCGATGTCAAAAAAATGATAGCGGGAAATGGCGGGCTTGTGGCGTATTTTGGCTCCAATAATTTGCTAGAGCTGGAAGCACGCGCGCAAACCGAACCGGATGTTAAAATTGCGATAGATGCGATGTGCTACCAAGTTGCTAAGGAAATTGGCGCAATGTCTACCGCCGTGTGCGGCGCGGTGGATGCGATTTTGCTAACCGGCGGCATCGCCCGCAGCGAGTATATTACCGATGAGGTTGCTAAAAGAGTGAAATTTATCGCGGAAGTCCGCAAATACCCCGGAGAAGATGAGCTTGCGGCACTTGCGCAGGGGGCGTTGCGGGTATTGCGCGGGGAAGAGGATGCAAAGGAGTATAAATAACAAAAAAATTCGGGGGCATAGCCCCATCAAAATAAAAGGAGAATGTAACATGCTAGACAAATTCAGCTACATGGAAGAATATGGCTTTGAGCAACTTTGCCTCTTCCACGACAAAGCAACGGGCTTAAAAGCCATTACTTGCATCCACAATACCGTACTAGGCCCCGCCTTAGGCGGTTCACGCTTTTGGAATTATCAGCACGAGGATGACGCTATTCTTGACGTGTTGCGCCTTGCGCGCGGCATGACATACAAAAGTGCGGTTGCCGGTTTGCCGCTTGGCGGCGGTAAATCCGTAATTATTGGCGACCCCAAGGAATTGCGCAAAGACTCCGTACGGACAGAGGCTTTCTGGCGTGCCTTCGGGCGTTATCTGGAGGGCTTGGGCGGCCGTTATATCACCGCCGCAGACGTGGGCACCAGTACACAGGATATGGTATATATTCACAAGGAAACCAACCATGTTGTTGGGCTTCCGGGCCGTTCCGGCAGTCCATCGCCTTATACTGCGCTGGGCGTGTTTAAGTCTATTCTTGCATGCTGCAAGCATGTTTATGGTTCAGACAGCGTAGAAGACAAAGTGGTTGCGGTGCAGGGCGTGGGTGCAGTAGGGTACCACTTGTGCAAGCTGCTTCATGAAGGTGGCGCAAAATTAATCGTATGCGATACAGTGCAAGCAAATGTGGATAAATGTGTCGAGGATTTTAACGCGGCAGTGGTTGCACCAGATGCAATTTACGGCGTGGCTTGCGATATCTATGCACCATGCGCACTGGGCGCGACTGTAAATGACGAAACCATTCCGCAATTCAAGTGTAAAATCATTTGTGGCGGCGCAAATAACCAGCTAAAAGAGGCGAAAGTTCACGGCAAAATGCTGCAAGAAAAAGGCATTGTATATGCGCCAGACTATGTTGCAAATGCGGGCGGCGTCATTAATGTATCTTACGAAGTGAGCGAATGGGGATATATCGAAGAAGCCTCTGTACGTGATATCGGTATGATATACGGGCGTATGTTGGAAATATTAAGGACATCGGACGAAACAGGACAGCTTGCGCACGATTGTGCAGACCGCATGGCAGAAGCACGCATTGACGCGATTAAAAATATCAAGGGGATTTATATCCGCAGATGACAACCATCGTAACCGGATATTACGGCAGCGGAAAAACGGAGTTTGTGCTAAATTTGGCCATGGCATTGGCACGGAAAAACAAGCGGCGTGTTACCATCGCCGACTTAGACGTAATCAACCCGTTTTTCCGCAGCCGCGAACGTGAAAAGGAGCTTGCGCCGCTGGGTATCGAGGTTATGGGTTCTGCTATAAAAAATCACGTTTTACAGGATGTTCCGGCAATTAGCTATGCATTCCTGTCCCGTATTCGCGCAGGTGAAAATGTAATTATCGACCTAGCCGGCGGCGAAAATGGACTGAACTTACTGACAAGTTGCTACGATGCGATTAGCGCGTATGAATTCCTTTGCGTGTTTAATATGTACCGTCCGGAAACAGACACTGCGGAAAAGATGGCAGACTTTTGTAAGAGCATAAACGCTGTAAGCCGCTTGCCCATTACGGGGCTTGTAAACAATGGGAATTTGCTTGCGCATACGGAAGCAAGATACGTATTGGAATCCCAAAATGCTGTTCTGACGGTTTGTAATGCGCTAAATCTGCCTCTGAAATATACACTAGTGCAAGAAAATATTTACAAAAAAATCGCCCCTCTACTAGTATCTGAAAAGGTTTTGACATTTGCAAAGCCACAAATGCGGAAAAATTGGCAAAACTGAAGGGAGTTGAAAATATGGCAAAATCAATTTTAACATTCGACGAAGCGGCATGTAAAGGCTGTCTACTATGCGTAGACGCCTGCCTGCCAAAAATTCTTGAATTGGAAATGACAAGGGTAAACGCCAAAGGCTACAATCCGGTTTTTTGTAACGATATCGAAAAATGCACAGCCTGCGCCATTTGCGCACGCATTTGCCCAGACTCTGTAATAAAAGTGGAACGGGAGGTGGCAAACGCATGAAAATGCTCATGAAAGGCAACGAAGCCATATGCGAAGCGGCCTTGCAAGCGGGATGCAAGCTATTTTTTGGTTATCCAATTACGCCGCAAAACGAAATACCCGAATACATGTCTGCAAAAATGGGCGCAGTAGGCGGCACTTTTGTCCAGGCAGAATCGGAAGTGGCGGCCATAAACATGGTGTACGGCGCGGCAGCAACAGGCACCAGAGTAATGACAAGCTCATCGTCCCCGGGCATCGCCTTAAAACAAGAGGGCATCTCTTACATGGCAGGTGCTAGGCTGCCCGGGTTAATCGTTTCCGTGGCGCGCTGTGGGCCTGGGCTTGGCGGCATTTTGCCGGGGCAGGCAGACTATTTCATGTCTACCCGCGGGGGCGGCAATGGCGACTACTACATGCCAGTTTACGCCCCAAACTCTGTGCAAGAAGCGACAGACCTTGTCTTTACCGCTTTTGATGTGGCAGAAAAATACCGCACGCCCGTAACTATTCTTATCGACGGAATGCTTGGGCAAATGATGGAACCGGTCGAAATTAAGCCAACGCCCAAAGCCCATTTTGACAAATCCTGGGTGACAGATGGCAATGCGGACAAACGCCCGTGCAATATAGTAAATTCCTTAAGCTTGCTTGGCGAAAAATTGGAAGAAATGAATCACGAACGCTTTAAGGTTTACGACCAAATTATCGAAACAGAAACCCTTGTGGAAAACGGCGTGAAAGACGGCGATGAAGTGGCTATCGTAGCCTACGGTGCCCCATCCCGCATATGCCTAAACGCAATTGACGAACTACGGGCAGAAGGTATAAACGCAGGGCTCATCCGCCCAATAACCCTTTGGCCATACCCATATGACGTGTTCCAAAACCTGCCTGCTTCCGTAAAGCATATATTAGTTTGCGAGCTGTCTATGGGGCAAATGATAGAAGATGTAAAACTAGGCGTAATGGGCAAATATCCGGTGCATTTTTATGGGCGCACAGGCGGCGTCGTTTTCGAGCCGGAAGAAATTTCTGTCAAAGTGCGTGAAATTGTGAAAGGAGGGGCCGTGCAATGACAAAAGTGGTATATGAAAAGAGTAGGGGATTGACGGACACAAACCTGTCGTATTGCCCCGGCTGTACCCACGGCATTATTCATAAGCTGGTTGCCGAAACGCTGGTAGAGCTGGGCGTTTTGGAGCATACCATTGCCATTGCCCCTGTTGGCTGTTCGGTTATGGCGTACAATTTCTTTAATTGCGATGGTATTCAGGCAAGCCACGGGCGCGCACCTGCGGTTGCAACCGGCGTAAAACGTGCGCTACCGGACAAAATTGTATTCACATATCAAGGTGACGGGGATTTAGCGTCCATCGGTATGGCAGAGATTATCCACGCTGCCCACCGTGGCGAGAATATCACGGTCATTTTCGTGAACAACGCCATTTATGGCATGACAGGCGGGCAAATGGCCCCAACCACGCTTATCGAGCAAGTTACTTCCACAAGCCCGTACGGCCGCTCGGAAGATTTGGCGGGCAAGCCCCTTAAAGTAAGCGAAATGATGGCAGAAATACCAAGCGCAACGTATATCGAGCGGGTTTCTGTCCACGATGTACCGCATATTGCAAAAGCGAAGCGTGCCATTAAAAAGGCGTTCGAGTATCAAGTTGCTGGTAAGGGCTTTTCCATGATAGAAGTCCTCTCCACCTGCCCAATAGGCTGGAACAAAACCCCTGTGGACTCTATGAAATTTGTGAAAGATTCCATGATGCCGTATTATCCGCTGGGTGTTTATTGTGATAGGAGGGCAGACGCATGACAAAACGCATTGTAATTTCCGGGTTCGGCGGGCAGGGCGTACTGACACTTGGCAATGTAATCGCCGAAATTGGCTTGAACAAAGGCCTGAACGTAACATGGATGCCTTCTTACGGCGCAGAAATGCGCGGCGGTACGGCGAACTGTTCCGTCATTTTGTCTGACAAAATAATCGGCAGCCCAATGGTGCAAAATAAAATTGATATCCTGTGCGCCATGAACCGCCCGTCCGTTGATAAATTTCTACCAAAAGTGCAGCCCGGCGGGCTTGTGCTGGTGAATACATCTATCGTGACGGATAAGATAGAACGCGCCGATGTTAAAATTGTTGAAATTGATGCGACGAATATCGCGGTAAAGGTGGGCTCAGCAAGAGTAGCCAATATGGTTATGCTAGCCGGGTTTATCAAAGAAACAGACTTGTTTACGCTGGAAGATATCACCCAAGTACTTGAAAAGCGTTTCGCTGCAAAAAGACCGGCGCTTATTCCGCTGAATATTGAGGCTATAAAGTTGGGGTTGTAGAAAATTATGTAAAGAGGAGCATGTGCGCTCCTATAACCGAAAATGCTCCTCAAGAAGCAGCATCGTCCCCTCTACGGTGCTGTTTTCATTTCGCATAATACTAAAGAGGTTATACTTTTTGGCCTCTTCAGCCATTTTTTTTGCGCCTATTCTAAATAATTCGTTTTGCGTCTCAAATTTTTCCTCCGGGTTTTTCAAAGATTTTATGCACTCTGTAAAATCCTTATGGTCATCGCGCTGGTAATAGTCGCGTATTATCAATTCGCCGGGGGCCAATAGGCAGGCGATTCTGCTGCGGTCAGAGATTTCCGTCAAAAAACCAAAATCATCGATCCAAACATCCGCGATTACTTTGTTGTTCTGTGATAATTTTATAAGCTCGATAATAGAAAATGCCACATATTCACTTCCGCCATGGTTATCTTTTTCGTCGGCTAAAAATTCCTCTACAGACCTGCTAAAATATGCTTCCCAATCTATTTCTTTGCGCCTGGTAGAATTGGGTTGATATTTTTCATTGAGAATAGACTGCCACACTTTGAAAATGTCTTCGTTCCAGTTATCGCTATAGTAAATATAGCCGTACTTCTTCGCTAATGCTCTTCCCATTGTGGTTTTTCCGCCGCAAGCCGTGCCTACTAAAAAGTATACGTTTTGTAAGCTGTGTTTCAAAATGTTTTCTGCTATATTCATTCGCGCAACTCCTTCGCAATTTGTTATTGTGTATGTATTCTACGCCACCGTATTTGCGTTTACAAGATAAAAAACAGATATAATCGTTTGTGATTATGCCGCTTCTGTTATCGCTGGAAAGACTTGGTGCCAGGCCCATTTTATTTATAGCGACACGCCCTAAATAAAACTGTTAACAATTCCTTAATTTTCATTTAATTTCTCTGCCTCAAAGCTGCTCCAATCTTGTATAAATACCGACACCAATATGCTATCGAACTGATACCAACTTGCTATCAAGCTGAAATGGACATGCCTTTCATTGAATGATAACCTTTATAAAAGCACACAAAACACAGACGCTGCGAAGGAGGCTATCATTATGAAAAGAATTTTATCGAAGGCAATTGCATTTTTTCTTGTTTTAGTTTTTGCAATTTCGGTTACTGCTCACTTTGGCAGAATAGAAGGCTGTGGCCTTGTAGTGTTAGCCAGTACTTTAGATAGCAATAATGCACAGTGCAGAACCAGTGGGCATCTCTGGTGCGGCGTTGCCGGTGATTTTGTTCAAAGGCCAGGGCCTGGTGTATGGACAGACCATGCTTGGTGGTATGAAATATGCGGCCGCAGTGGTTGCGATTTTGCTTTGCCGCTTGCAGATATTTACCTGCAGTTATTAGAGCCCGGCAGAATAGGCCACGCAACAGGCAAGGTTTGGGACGGAAAAGGCGCAAAAAGCTGGTCTGAAGTACCCGATGATGTAAAAGACCGTCTCATTCACACTTTTAACGTAAGATGGAAAGACATCGTCGATTGGATGGATTTTGGTATTGTTAGCCGCGTGGAATACGTTCTTGATTCCGAAGGCATAGCTTGGGCATCTGGCAGGCGTGCGGGCCTAAGCCTAACATGGATACTGGAAAACCCATGGGATACAGACTGCATGACCCATGAGCTTGTTCATTGTGCGCAACGGTACTCAAATGTTCCTACATGGGTGCATGAAGGTATGGCCGACTATGCAAGAGCTAAATTCGGGTTGTTTAATAAAGAAGCCGGCCGTATGCTTCGGCCATCTGGCAGAGACGCCAAAGATCCCAGTACAGATCCCAATTCAGGGTTTGTATCTGGATACGTTGCAGGGTATAATAGAACGGCTACTTTCTACCAATGGATTGAAGAAAACCACAATCCAAATTTTGTTCAAGAGTTGAACTACTCTCTAAAAGCAAACTTAGTAACAAACTTCCAAGAAGATGTACTAAGTGCATTGCAAACGACTACGGGAGTAAGAGGAATAAAAAACTCCAACGGCCAAGGTAAATATCACCTTGATGGCAGGCAATTTGCACAGTTGACAGGCAATGATGTAAAGCCCACAGCTTTAACAGGAAACAGGTCAACCGTAGTAAACGCGCTTTGGGCAGGATATATGGAGTCTCATCTAAATGCGGCGAATGCAACAAAAGCGGCCTAGGTTTTGGGGTAAAAAATAAAGGAGTGTAAGCATGACGCCACATGAATTAATGATAAAAACAAACCATTACCTTATTAAAGGCGGAGCGCTGACGAGTGCCCATAAAGCAAACATCACTCGTCAGCTTCTTTCTGCACGCAACGGTGGACGAAAAATACCGCGTTTTATGCAGGAAGACCCCACTATGTATCCGCAATACTTTATACCGCCTTATAATAACGGTGTAAAATTTCAAACGGTAATTCCTATGTCTCCTAAGACGCATATTTTGGCGGCTAATTCATATGAACTTGAAATAATCCGGCTCTTGCACATGTTTGCACCGCAAAACGAAGATGTCCAGTATATGGTGGATAAAACCCTAAACCGCCTGCAGCAAACTTGTTTTGGTTACAAAAGCTGTGATACAGGCGAATGTTTTGAAGCTGGGGTTGTAACATTGCGCTTTATATCTGCCATTGTGCCCGAAAATATGGGCTGGATTAAGAAACAAGTCAACGTTTTTAACAGCCATTATAACGACAAACGCCGCCCGGATGGTGTCCTAAAATATTACTGGCTGTGCCTTTCCGAAATGCCATTAGATATTGCAGAGCCGGAAATTTCCCGTCATAAGGACAATATTTTAAGCCAGCTTAGCCGTGAATCAAAAAATAAAGATGGCGATGACAGCCATCTTATACTTACCAGCGTAATGCAAAACACGGTGGCTCGCTTGCCGGGCTAATGTAATGATCAACATTTAGTGTCAAATGGACCACATGCAATCCCTTATTAGGGGTTGCTTTTTTTGTAGGAAACGTGCTTTGTTCATTTTGCGCATGAATAAATGCCATCTTTCTACATATGTTCATATCAACAACTGGTTTAATACAAAAATGGGCTGGGCACGAAAACAGATGTACAGCATCCTTTTGTTTTGTGATATAGTAGTTGCCAATGGTAAAGGAGTCGTTAAGTTGAAAATAAAACACAAGAAAATCTCCGCTTCTGCTTTAGTAGTGAGCCTATGCATTATGTATATTTTCATCGCTCTGTTTCCGTATATGGGGAGCGTTAATGTAAGTGCAGAAACAAGTGAAGCGTTTTCTATGGACAATTTTTTTTGGCATTACAAAGGCCCCGAACGGGTCATGTTGTTGGAAGACCCGCAATATTCTTTTTTCCATAGGATAAATTTGATATTTCATGCACAAACGCAAATTATATTATCTTCGTTTGCTATTGATGGCGGAGAGTCTGGCAACATTCTTGTCGGGGCGCTTCTTCATGCCGCAGACAGGGGTGTAAACGTATCAATTATAAATAATGCGGTTATAGGGCAAATGCCCTTAAGATACCGCGATGTTTTAACGGCACACGAAAATATTAATGTATATCTGTTTAACAGGTTTAACTTTTTCCGGCCAAGATATATAAATTCGGCCCTACACGATAAATACATGATAGTAGACAATACATTCATGATCTTGGGCGGCAGAAACATAAGTGATAAATATTTTGCCTCTGATGAGTTTGCCGGCAGATTGTCGCTGGACAGAGAGGTTTTGGTTTATAACACCGACGCACAGTTTCACGGAAGTATCGCCGATGTTGTGGATTACTTTAACCGCAAAATTACCTCCAACCAAGCATCACGAAACAGCAGAATAAGAAGAACTGGCGATTTGGAAACGCAAAAAGCCCACTTTATCAGCCTTTATTTGGAGTATAGGAGAAGCGTTGGCCTGTACAATTTCGACTACTACTCCAATACAATTGGCGTCAACAGAATAACGTTGATAACCAACCCCATAGGTACCGCAAAAAATGACAGCGTTGTAGCATATAATTTGATGAGAATTGCCCAAAACAGCAGTGTAGTTATTGCCCAGTCGCCATATGTTGCGTTTACCCGCAGAAACCTTGCGGTGTTTAACGAAATTGTTAGTGGCAGAGATTTTACGCTGTCAACCAATTCACTTGCGTCTACGCCCAATTTGCCGTCATTTTCTAATTACTATGTCAATAGACGGCGCATATTAGACACTGGTATTGCTATTTATGAATTTCAATCGACGCAAGCACAGTTACATGCAAAAACGTATTTGTTTGACGGCAGGCTAACAGCAATAGGCTCGTTTAACCTAAATGAAAGAAGTGTACGTTCCGATACGGAATCTATGCTCATTATTGATAGTGTAGCATTTCACAATATAACGCTTGAAGCGATTAACAGCCAAATTTCCCAAAGTTTACGGGTAAATGCCGAAAATAGCTATGACCTAAACAGCGATGTGGAAGTGGCACAAGTATCTTTTGGTAAAAGAGCCTTATACCGAGTGACCGGTCACTTGCTAAGACCATTGCGGTTTATGTTTTAGGATGTTTTACTGACAATCGGATGCCACAGACAATACACGTAGATGATAGGCAAATTTGTTGTGCGCTTCGCAATTCTTTATGCACAATAGTCGAATAATTAACCGGATATCAGGTCTTTCTTGTGCTAAAATTATCCTTCCAACACCACCGTAAACGGCCCATCATTTACAAGTTCCACTTGCATACTTGCGCCAAACTGACCACAAGCGACTTTTTGGAAGTAAGGGGCGGCTTTTTGTATAAAATATTCATACAATGCTTCCGCTAATGCCGGCGGAGCGGCTTCTGTAAAGCTTGGCCTTGTCCCTTTGCGGCAGTCGGCATAAAGCGTAAATTGGGAAATGACAAGTATTTCCCCGTTAATATCGGATATGCTCAAATTTGTTTTGCCGTCACTGTCGGGGAACAAGCGCAGTTTGCTTATTTTTTCAACCATACGGTCTGCTTTTTCGCAATTGTCGTCGCCGCCAACCCCCAAAAGCAGCACATATCCGCGGCCAATTTGCCCCAAAACTTCACCTTCAATTTTTACAGATGCACTGGAAACACGTTGCAAAACTATCCTCATTTTATCTTTACCCCTTTTCTTTTTGCCGTTACAGTGGTATAGTCATTCTAAATGAATCGCACGACTACGGAGGTCACTCTCAAATGATACTCTACTACACATATAAGCAAAAAACAAAAATTTTTGCGCAAGCCTTGAGTGAAATATTAAATCTTCCCGCTTATGAGCTAAATGCAGAGCTAAACAAAAAATCTGGTTTTGGCTTTATGCTTCATGCGCTGATGCTCACTTTTACAGGTAAGACATGCCCCATTACGAATATGCCGCAAGATATGCCACCCGAAATTTATGTATGCAGCCCAATATGGGGCGGCCATTTGGCAGCACCCGTTAAATATTTTTTAGAAAATACAAGTTTGCAGCGCACAAGGGTCAATTTAATACTCACCGCCAGTGTTCCCACGTTAAAATATGAACAAACTGCCTCAGAATACTTATGTAAACTCTCATGTATTCCCGGCGAAGTCTATTTGTTTGCGACATCCAGTAAAATGATGCCTGACGAGGAACTTTTGAAAGTGCAGTTGCGTGATGTACTGGATATACGGTAAGATATGGGGAGCGTTTTTGTAGCTGCTTATACTTTGGGTTGTAAAGTAAACCAATGCGATACAGATGCTGTGCTTGGGCGTCTTGTAGAGATTGGTTGTAAAATTTGTAATTTTAATGACACAGCGGATATATATATTATTAACACCTGTACCGTTACCCATGCCAGTGACAAAAAATCCCGGCAAATCATTCGCCGTGCAAGGAAGCAAAACCCAAACGCAATGGTGGCTGTATGTGGCTGCATGGTGCAAAATAGCCCCACAAGTGCCAATGCGCTAGGGGTAGACTTTATTTTTGATG
>Ga0123355_10005492_pt1 | contig 18583 bp, 7 predicted proteins | sample TergutEmb28metaG_3_FD_89872 | JGI IMG/M metagenome (GOLD analysis project Ga0123355, IMG submission 89872) | Embiratermes neotenicus P1 segment gut microbial communities from Petit-Saut dam, French Guiana - Emb289 P1 | ecosystem: Host-associated > Arthropoda: Insects > Digestive system > Gut ... | reverse complement strand
TATATATATATATAATTTTAGCGACCAAATGACAAGCTTTCATTCAAGGCGGAAAATAGCCATGTAGATGGAAAGGGATTTTAGTGTTTGTATTATTGATGTTAATTACTAGGACTTCTACTATTAGGGGTCGAACTACAAGCATGCATATACCACTCACTTTCATTTAACGTGGTCATAAAATGGAACATATGTAGGCCAATGAAAACTCCCTAAGGAACCTTCTATGTCCTACACCAGTAAAATTACTTTCCTAAGCAGTTCATGGCTACCTAAACAGCATCAGTCCCTGTGGACGCTCCTGCCTGAAGGAAATATCAAGCCCTAGAAGATTCGTAATATGAATTCGGTAAAAGTCCTTGCGCGGGCCCTTTCGCGACCAAATGCCGATATTCAAGACCACATTCTAGAGGCCATTCAGATCAAAAATGACCCGTAAAGCATAGGTTTATTCGACATGGTTGTCGAAACAAGTTCTCATATATTGTAGCCTTGATTATTATCAACTTAAGTCCTAAAAACGAAAATTAAGTTTTCTAAATGTCCACCTACTGATTGCATGCTTTCTGCCAGACAACACTTCACTAAATATCCCCAGTGCATGTGTTACATTTCGTTTCTTATGCAGAAAGCCTCTTCATTATGCACTCCACTGTTTTAGTACAACACGCGAAGCCACAGGAAGATATCTAACGGATAATTCCAGAGACGGAATTAGCCATCTTCTTATCCGTTTTCCTTGATAATTTTCTTTCGCAAACATCCTTAACTCTCCGCCAAAATATGAAAGTACTCGGTCTGTTGTTGCAAAAGGCACTTCCTGTATAATTCACGTAACGGCTACCTCATATTTTATACCCTGATTTGGTTTAAATATTTCATTGTCACGCTTGAAGTATTTCTGGTGTAATAACGTTTATAATAGTTGTAGTATCCGTTAGTTTAAACTCTGCTCTTCTATTTGGTTGTTATAATTAGCCCATTTGTTGCGGCTATTGACACGTTGATAGAATTGTTTACAAAGAGGTCTTTTTTTGTCCAATGATGTCATTTTGATTCCGGTTGTAGTTAAGCAGAATGCAGCCACTTCTGTCTAGCAGTATGTAAATTAATTAAGCCCAAGTCCTCTCATCTTATTTCCTTTATTAGTATCCTGCTACCGATGCCTACGTCTCCAAAGTCTTAACTTTCCTTCACTATACCTCACCAAAACCCTGCACATATTCTTCTTCACCCTCACACGTACCACGTGCTTCGCCTGTCTCATTCTCCTTAATTTCATCGCCTGAATAATGTTTTTTGAGCATCACAAACCATAAAGCTCCCAATGATGCAGTTTTCTCCAGTTTTCTGTCATTGCCACAGCGTCCCAATTAGCTAGATGCCAATCCTTAAAATTTATTTAAATATCGAAATAAGTTTTTAAACACAATACTGTAACAAGCAGTACTACACACATTTCTACGTAACTCGCGATAATTACCCAGAAATTTCGAAATATATACAGTGAAATAAGTAAAGCATACAAAATAATTTCAAAAGTAAGCTACATTGTGCATTTGTATTAAACGGGCTTTGAAATCATTCCGTTAATTTTTACAGCGTTGTCAACAAAAAATGTAATTTCAGTCTCACATAAAACCCTTCTACATTCGAGAAAGGAGACAAGTAGGCTTAAATATTTTTTTGTTTGTGCAAATCAGGCCAATAAAGTTCCGTAACTAGCTTGGTATTTTTTTGCGATAGTTAATAATAAAGTATCAGCAGTAGCGGGATGTTATACAACTTACATACGCTTCACGAATTCTGCAATTCTTGCCACGCTGTGTCACGTTGTACAACATAGAGTTTCTCTCTCACCTCACTCTTAATCAACATCCGCAAAAAAGACACATCAATTACTATTGCATATATATTAAAAAGCTTCTATAATCAACCGCAGTTCCATGTGCACATTATGAACTACGCATGACCACCCAGTACGTTTGTTAACAGACGACTCGGTTCCACTTCAATGCTGTCTTACGCTGAATACTTTTGACTCCTGTGAGTTTAAAATATCATACTTGATCCATCTAAATTGTGACTGAAATATCCAACGAAAAAACTCCGTGATCAGAAAATTCTTAGTCTACTCGGGGTTTGGTCTGTATATTCCACACATAATTTTAAATTAAGTCCTCCCAGTTTTTAATATTTATAATCAATAATTATTTTGGATTTGGATAATTTTCCCCACAAATGCTTTGAAATACATGGTGACCTCTTTCGAATCACATGACTAGTATCTCACTATTAATTTAAAATATCTATTAAACTCTGGGAAAAGCTATGGGACCCAAAACGACAAAGAAATTGCAAGCAGTTTGTCTGAAATTAATAGGAAGGATGACAAAGTGACGGAACTTTGACCTCAGAGGTCAAAGATCTCAAAAAATTTGGCTCTCGATGTTCTACGTAATTTTATTTTATTTACAATACATACTACGTATATGTTGTTACGTAATTAATAAAAATACCTGCAACATTTTAAACACATATGAAAAGGAAACACACCGGGTAATACCTGATTGATAAAAAAAAATATATTCTTTAAAACTTAGGATAAATGTACTTCGAAAGATAACAGCCTGAAATATTAGTTAGAATCTCTCATAGTTATTCTTGGAAATAATTATAATAATTGTCTCACTGGATGATCAGAACCTAGTTAATAAATAGAAGATTGTATCTCTGTGTTAGTGTGTTTTTGTTTTCATGGACACAGAATGTAAAACGCAGTTTTAACTGAAATACAGAATTAGAACTTGCACGAAGACATCTTTGACATCTTTATCTTTGCATCAATAAAAAAAGTCCTATAAACAACAAAAATTTTTATTTTAATAAAATTCCAAATACGAAAATGTCCAAAAATAGAAACCTTTTGTTAATACGAGTAAATCATTTCGGTCTATACTCAAGATGTACAATCAATTCAAAATAATGTGAAAGGAAGCGGTGGCCTCATTCGGGTACTGTTTCGATGTTTGCCTGGGCAGAATGAGGACAATTACAAGAACCATCATTCAGGCGAGCCGACATGCTAAATTTAACCTGGATCCTACCGAACACGAAGAAGCAGTAGTAACCACTCTATTGCGACATTCCATGGTCTTATTAAGGAGCTGCAGTGCTATCAGAAATATCGGAATATCACAGCAAAGTATGTGTTCTTTATTTCGGAGTTGGAAGATTTGCCTGTGCCTCCTTCGGTGCGTATTCCAGTTACAGTTCACTTTGCAGGTAGACTAATTAATTCAAATGAAGTTCGTGTGTGTGTGTGTGTGTTGTGTGTGTGTGTTTTTTTTTTAACGAATAAAGCCCATGTGCAGCTGGTCTCAGTAATCAAGGCCTATCGATGATGCAATATTGCGCCGCGGGCACCTGTTTCACGTCAATTCGTGCGCAGGGCATTACTCATTTGCCTCATTTCAATCTGTACATGTGCCATTTCACATTATACACATCAAAATACATGGGATATGGAGAGAAATCTACATTATGTTTCTGAACTTCATTGTACTAAAAAGTTGACACATTTTATGTCATTAATAACCAAATTTGTTAATTTGATACACCAGAACTTATCTTAGAATGGCAGTATTACACCAAAATTACGTTAGAAACTTCACGCTGTCATAGGCATACAGCCACTTCACGGCTTACGTGAGGGTTGTGTTCCGCGGAACTTCAGGAAAGTCGAATTTTACATACTTCGGAATTTCCCTAAATTCGATCCAATTCTTTTTTTTTTAAATAACACGCAGGAAAAATTACAAAAATGTGTTTCGAAATGTACATAAAAAGCTCAAGACAAAACCGTCTACTTATTTTTCCGTCCTAATTGGTAACTCCATTTATTTCTTACGGGATTCAAAATATATTTCCACGATTTTTTTTTTTTAGTTTCCACCTGCCGGCAAAAATGTACGTGAAGCCGAAATTACCTAAGTCGAGAATTACCTAAGTCGGGGAATTACTGTATTTGATTTATCCAAAGTTTCGGGAAGTGACCGTACTTACACTTTCAAGTAATTTACTCTAATTATACAGGAATAATTACATTATTTAATTCTATTATGCACTGACGAAGTTTCAGAAAAAAAAACTTGAATACACAAAAAATTGGTGTTATTGACTTTATTTTAGACATTTTGAAATAGAAAGACTTTACTCAGTAAAACATTTGTACCCAGTAAATTTATGCGAATCTCCCAGAATGACTTTTATCACAGCCGAACAAGGCCGTAGAAAAGTAGCAGCAGTTTACCACATGTTACGTAGTCCCTCTCCTACCCGACACTGCGAAATTAATGCTTCTGTTACAATGAAGAGTATACTAATGTGGTCCTGTAAACAACAGATTTCTGATAGCAGAAATATGAAGACAGATTGCATCAAAAACATCCAACTGGAAACACAAATATTGCTTTCACGTCATATCAACAAGTTGCAGCTCGACGAGTGCAGATCCTTGCCACATCGACCTGAAGTGTGGGGAAGGCACAAGTTCCAAAAACATTGGTTTTATTCCATCATTGATGGGACTGGTAGCCAAAAAAAAAAAAGTGAAAACAATATACCACAACCGAATAGCAACGTTGATTAAAGACTCCAATATTGCCGTTACGGTTCCAAATTCCAGCACGCCTGCAGTTTAAAGCCGGTCACTGTAGGATTACGTTATAGGATAGGAAGATAGGACAGGTTGATTGGTTACGTCTCTGCTAGGAACAGTTGAGGTCATCAGGTTTTACCAAGGGTTACGGGTATGCAGATCAATAGGGACGATGATAAAGAAACAATGTGTATCAGTGATGTCTAATTCATAAATTTAACGCGACAATCCTGATAATGTAGCAGTGAGTATATTGCAATTTGCAATGTTACACTTTCAGGCACAGAAGTGGCAGTTCTTATAAGAAAATCCTTCTGGAAGGAAATAAATTGCACACAAATATTTATACTTGTGTTAAATAATTCTTTGATTCTGGTATTTATTTTGAGGCAAGCCACTTTACATCACGATCCTGTAAATTTCTCCAGAACGAAAATCAAGTCCAGAAGAGGGCTGATTTACATTCGGTCTCTTAAAGACTTCGGCTGCAAGTGAAATAGCGTCAGCAGGCAATGCTAGAACGTTCCTTTGGTAGTGAAGATTTTTAGCCACTTGTGTGATACTAATGATCTCTGATTGGTCGATCACTGGTGTCACGTGTTCCAATTTTTTATGGAACAACCACTTTAGTACGTATGATGTCTTCCTATCCACTGACCATAAGATAATAATTGAGGGAAATTTAATTGCGACGATGTCAAGCGATCCGTGTGTGATGAGCAAAGCATTCACAATGAAAAGTGACACTAATTAGCTGTCACTTCTGATTTGAAACATAATGACGTGGAACTTGCAAGATATGAAGAGCTTACAGCGGTGTTAAAATGCAAGTCTACTGGGATATTACGTCGTGTCTACTGTTGTATTTTTTACTGACGTGTCGAAGAAGCGTAGATACAGTACCTTCCAAGAAAATTGTCAGTCCCGGACTTCTTGACTCTGAAAACGACGGCACAAAGTAACGGCTACCATCTGGAAGACTGGAATATTAGTATCTCGAGTTGCTGAACTGTTCTAATGTTTGTGGCAACAAACTGAATTCTGACAGCTAGAAGGAAAAGAAGCACAGGACATAAAATGGTCACCGCTCTTCCATTTCTCGCACTGTGGTCAAATTTTATTCTACAGTTATGCCTAACACCCAAGCGGAGTAGCAATATTTGGGGTGCGAAGTTCTGATTTCATGTCCAGGCAGTATGTCAGGAACTGGTCTGGGCATAACAGAGAAGTGATGCCGGGAAAATTTTGAAAACCTTCTGAAATTATGGCAATTATATAAGAAATGTGATGGAAATTAACAGATACAGTCCAGTACGGGGAAGAAGAGAGGCTAACAATAACAGTCTAGGATAATAAGCCAAAGACGAAGCACGATACCTAAATACGCGACCTGTTTATTACACATTAAACGAAAAAACTTAGCAGATTACACTAACGAAAAATCATAGTTTACACCAGAAGTCACAACATGCAGGATTTCGACAATTTAATAATTGTGACAAACAGTCAGTGTAACGGACCTTATCGTTATGCAGTTTTATGCTTCCTATCACTCCAGCTGAGAACCAGATATACTCCTTAGCATTTTCTTCTCATAAATCCTCAATCTATTTTCGCGGGTAAATGACCACATCGAACAGCACAACAGGCAAAAATGCGGTTTGTGTGTTCTAATTTTTTAGTCTTCAGTTGAAAGAAGAAAACACGGACATTCAGCTCGTAACTTAATCACAGTTGAAGTCCCCGTTATTAAGCGCTGTGACGTCGCTTCACTAGCTGAAAATTTCCGGACGTTTCGAGATTACGTAATTGTCTGATTTCCAAGAGTCGAATTGTTAAAAAAAAAACTCGACATTTCTAACCCAGAAGAGGTGGCAATTAGGTCGTCTCGAAAATTTTAACGTTCGTGTTTCCGTGCATCACTAGTGCAATTACAATTGATAACCGACAAGATGCAACTATTTTTATTTATTTGTTTTAATCAGCTCTACATGTTTCGGGCGATGTTTTCTTCCATCATCAGGAGCATATCACAGTAATAACAGCTACTGGTAATGTCCACAGATGTTGCTGCTGGCTGGTGTTGCGTATTGGGTGGAAACATGTAGGGCTGATTAAAGTAAATACATCAAAATAGTTGCATGTCGTTGGTTATCACTTGTAATCGTCTCGAAAATTCGGAAACCACTCACCAAGTGACGTGGCGAAACAAATCAGAAAAACTAAGACCTAAATTACACAGACGCGAAAGTCTAAAACTCCCATTAACTGATGTTCACACTAAATTTTTATTATAAGATCGCAGATAATTCAGTTTTACGTCCAGTTTTACCAGCTTTTGTTTGCAGGTTCTGTGTGGCATTTCGTAGGATAAGATAAAGTAACGAAGCAGCTGGTTGTAGCACATTACAATAAACATCCAGAACAATAAATGAATTCTCTTCAAAATACTAATTTTTACAGGACAGTGGATATCTCATTGATTGGTTTTGTATGAAACAAAGTAGCTCCTGGCCGTATGACCTTTTTTATTGTTCCATGAGGACTTCAAGGGACCTGGAGATATCTCGTTTATTGCTATCGATTATTATACCAGGAATTGTTTAACAACTGGAAGGCTTTAACATGTTGTGGGGAGGTCATTACCGGTTATTGAAATACTGTATTGATCCTGTTAAATTCAGAGCAAGCACCTAAGGGAATGGAGAGAAAGAATTTGTTCAACCTTCCTGTAATTATTACTGTAAATGCGACGGAGAAGCAAAATTTTAGCCTAAAAATGTCTCATTTTTGGTATCACGGTAGACCTTGTCCACTGTCACACGTATCTGGCCATATCTAATAATGTACCTATTTCTTCATATTGTTACTTCTCTGCTATAATGATAATATGATAACGAGAAAATTCACATGTATTAATCTGCATTATTACTTCATGAGATAAGTCCAAACATTTGTGAAGAATAATGTTATGCAAAAATGTGACTTATAACCTAAACATTCTGCATAGTGTTCATACACATGGAACAATTTACAGGCAGGTTCTAATAAATTATTTATCTCACCATGCGTAGCCTAGACATTATTTAACAACTATGCTCCCTTCGGTTTGCAATTGTATCCACTGCGTGATCCATAAAAGTCAAAGAAAGTACCTTTACTGAGCAGTCCTCTTACTTATAAATTCCAGAGTTTGATCAAGTTTAAGAATTACTGAAATTCCTTGTCCACTTCTTTTATGTGCCAAGATTGTTTTTTAGTGTTGTCATTTTAATGTATGTGTTTATGTCTGCTTAAAAATTACCAGGTTTTCCTCAGACTCTATACAGAAGGCATGCCATTCTCAACCCCTAGGTATTGCGTTATTCTTATAAAACGTTTCATAAAATTCTACGCTTTTCGTCAAGCAGGTCAGAATTCGTTAGGTGTCGTAAATTCTAAATATTTTACTTTATTGTGTGGGATTACTGTTAGGAAAATTAAGAAATATGGCAGATCTTTTCTGCATACTCGGAAAAATTACTGCGTATGATGTTGTCAAGTAACAGCGTGCTCCTATCCTGCTGTGTGCTTCTTCAGACGAAGAAATTTCAAAGAAATTTGATATACGTTTACGACAGCACAGAATAATGCCCCGATTGATATTAGAATATAGAGCACAAAGTTAATGTAGATTTAGGATACTTACAGATAATACTGCTAGTAGCCCTCTTTGGAGAACTCGCTTTGGAAGGGGCCATGGACCCATCGTAAGACAAACTACTTTATTATTATTATTATTATTATTACGTTTTTTAATTAATCTGGTTCTTGAATTAGCGAGTTCAGTGAAAGCGTGCATGAATTTCAGTTAAACTGAGTTAAATGAATCAGATTATTCGAATTTAATGCAATGATTTATTTGAGTCAGTGAGGGAGTGAGTGAGTGAGAGAGTATACTAATTCATGTTCAGGTGAGTTACCTTGTTGCGATGTATTTGAACACAATGCAATCAGTCTCCTTAGTTAGATGTATTTGTACTGAGTGAAATGATTTTGCTGAATAAGGCGTATTTGAATTAAGTGCAATGAGTCATCTAAGTGGGTGAGTGCGAGAAAGTACGAGAAAATAGTAACGTTTATTTCTGTAGGCTGAGGTGGTTTTGGAGAACTTTATAATTGATAGTTGTCGGGAATAACGTTTTGGAGATTCTCAGTTGAAATCCCACAACGCTTCACAGGTTGGATCTGTCTCCGTCTTACAGTGGAACTGGGAAATTGGACAATGTCCAAACCTGCCGCTACGGCTGTGACCATAGGCCTACCACATCATCAAAGTCCCTTCAAACTATACAAACAAACAAAAACACATACGGACAAAACTGACTCCTGCGAATTGCAAAAACAATTGGATATATTATACACGAATCATAAAACTGAGCTGTATGAATCGATCGACTTATATGTAATTACATGCATGGCTCTCAAGCCTAAATTTCAACTACGTAACACACCAAAGTAATTAACATGGTTATCAGAAGTTTTAATGCGGTACACATCGGTTGTTTTAATTGGCTTTCATAACGTAATAAAAGACACCGATTGGCTTCAAAGTTCATCGGTCTGGAGCGGAACTGATTAAATTGGAAATCATAACATAACGAACTAATTTTTCCGTATATTCGTTCTGCGAACAAGCATTGCTTCGTCGTACATCAGACGAACTCCGCCGGCCTCTTTTGTCAGCAGCACTTCCAAGGAATTACGTCACAGATCACGTTCTTGGTCGGAAATTCCTAAAGTTTTTGCAAAAACAATCGAAATCTACAGCACAAAGGGGAGGATGAATCGAAAAATTTGATGCCGCAACACGTATTTGTTATTAATTTGTAAGAAAACTTATTTGGTCGAGATACTATGAAAAGCCAAGTCACACTTTCAATCGCTTTTATCAAGTAAAATCCATAACTAATGTGTTCGTATTCAATTAATATCCAAATTTAAAAAATCTCTACAGGTTCGTTACTGAATGCTTTGATTAAACCTGGTTTTTCCCCCAACGTTTCTGTGGGGGTCAGACTTCGAGTTTTGCGGTGTTTCAGAAACCTATTAATTTAGTTATTGCTTTTTTGAACGCAGGGACCGAATCAAAGTCAATTTTGCAACAAATTTAGATTAAATTCTTTTTCCATTGGTTGGCACAGAGCCTCGTTTAAACGTGCTTTTATTTCAGACGTTGACCACATAGTCAAGCACTAATGACTGTTATTCATCATTTGGAACATGAACGTCACAAATAGACTTAGAAATTAAGAATTAAAGAGGAGTGCTGATTTCTGGCCAAAATCCGATGAGGGTTTCCCCTTGCTGCGAGCCATCATTCACCGAATATTTGCGGGGTACCATGATGTGTTAAATACTCCGAAGCCGACGCCAAGTCAGTGGCTACTGCCCGAATGAGACTCGTGCCCTATCAGAAAGCGAGAAATTGATGTATCTTTTGTTATTCCCCACGAGACTCCAAACTATCCCTTAGTTTCCTTCCCTTCACCTACAGTATGCATGTGACTTTATACTGTTTTCTTCCCACATCTTTTCTATTGCATTATTTCATACAAACAAGAGAAACACATTAGGGTCTGTGGAGAGAATTCATATGAAAATACAGACCCTGTGCTTCTTAACACTACCGCTTATACCATTTGTACCACGTCTACGTGATCGAATACTCTGTGGTAAAAAGTCCTAAATATTCAATTATGGTTCAACGTGAACCGTTAGCCTTCACTGGTATACATGATCCAAAAGCATCAACTTAAACTTCGTATACACAGATGTTGCTCACACATGGGTATAATTTGACCCTTACTTCTCACGTATGAACCCAAACTGCAAATCCTGACGTGTGTGTAAACTACAAGGCAGTGAACTGCCACAAATAATCCGAATAAAAATGAACGTATGAAGTAAAGGTGAAGGTAAAGTTGCCAATGCGTGCGACATAAAGGCATATAGGGAGGTAGAATTAGGGCACCACTAACGCAGTATTAGATGGGTGTGCGTAGACATGATAATTTCAGGCACCGGTTGATTTACTCCCGGGAAATGAGTCGCAGGTACTCATGAAGATGTCTGGACGTTTTGGTGGGATCCATAAAGCACTTACTATACATACAGGGCTCACATCTTTACATTTATCAGATTATAATGCGATTTACAATCCTACCTCACCAGGTTCGTTTGGAGATCCTTGCGTAAAATGAAGACAGGATAAAGGCGTCGTTTCTTCTAGTCTGTCCGCATATTTAACATCCACAATGACAGATTTTATTTCTACCATACTAGGTGTCTAGACGAAGATGTCTGGCGAACTTAATGTTCGTTAGATTTTACACAGTATGAATGACACTGACTCCAAGTAAAACTTCTTCTATTATCTCAAAACAGGGTGAAAACGTCGCAGAACAACAAAATAAAGCACCTAAAATATAAACTGGTATTTGAATTTGATTCAGTGTATTGGTTCTGAAGGAAATACAAGCAACATTTTCTTTAGTCCCATAACGATAAGCAATAGAATATATCTAGTTAGGTCCGCTTCGTATCAAGTATATTGCATCCGAATTAAAAGGACAATAAAAACACCAACCTCACACAAATAACACATCTAAAACTCGCGTGTACTTCATTGCAATATACAACTTTAGCCATTTTAGACACATTTTATAATGTTAATATTTTGGTCCAAAAGAGAAGAAATGTGCCCCTCGAATTGAACTTCAAAGAACATGCATTTCCTGCATAAAGAAGAAGGTAGGTTTTGCGGCACTCTTCAGTCTCAGATTTTGTATTTTAATATCCTACGTTAGTAACGGTTCATAATATGTACCCATCTGAAGTTCAGTGGTATCTTTACCACCATCTACAACTTTAAGAACCCTAGCACTTCACAAAAGAGTGCAGTCATGTATCTTGTATGCTTCTCACAGTAAACAGCAATTATTTTGCTAGATAACATCATCTTGTTAATCTTTGTAATGGAGATAACATGTGTTTTCTGTTATGTAGGCACTGCCTTGTTAGTAGACCTTCGAAGGATTTGTATATTCAACGTTGTTCTTGTATCCTTAAAGAATTTTTGTTGGATCTAGCCATAACTGTACATAAAATTGTTGTTCTTTGCACGCGTGCGTAAGTATTCTGTTTTTGTTGACACCAGGATTATCTGATGTTTCGAAAGTTACTCCCTCATTACCCTGACGAACTGAGCCACGAAATACGAGTAGACGCTTTCAGAAAGCGTAGGAACATTCTGAACATTTGAGAAGAGGAACAACAAGCACGCTACTACAGAAACTTTACAATATTTCACATTTCATTCCGACTCAACAACAGTAATTTCTAAGGTTGAGGGAGTCCAACTTTCTCCTTGTAATTTATCAGCCTTCTCTCTCTCCTTCTGAAATCATTCAGGGTTACAAGCAAGTTGCGGAACGAACCGCGTTTGCGCGGTTAGGCAGAACTTAAAAAACAAGATAGGAAATGAAAAATTAAAAGCAACGAGAAGAATGGGAGATGAGCGATCGAAATGAAACCGAAAAAGCCAGTTAGTCTTTGTTACGACCACTACCAACATCTTGAGCACAATCCATAAATTAATGTAAGTGTATGGCGAATACAATTTTCTAGAAGTGACTGCGTGATCTTAGTGGCGTTTTAGAGCATTTTTAAAATGAAAGACCAAGGACCGTCAAATTTCTAGCAGGTTAGTTACAGAAGTAACTTTGAATGTGTTTAATTGGTCAAGCAATGGCTGCCGTATGGTGGATATGTGCAAGGTGTTGACAAGCCGTTAGAAGACGCTGCTAAGATATGAGGTGAGATATTTTAGGATAATAAGTTTCAAACGAAATTTCAGCAGCATCACCGTCTCCATTGAGGCTCAAAGCGGTTTAATTTCACCACCTTCTTTAAGCACACGAATAGGAGCAAGTACATGAATTGCCTATCTCTCACGGAATCGATTATGTGTGGCATTCACAGAAGGATGAAAATGTATTTCTCCTGCTGCAGACAGCGATGGAGTCTGAAATTTTGAAAAACAACGGGTACTTGAAGTAAACGGGACATTTGCCATAATTTGAGGAACACGTTTTGTTCTTGTTATTGCAATTGATGTTAATAAATTGCGGATAGGGCCCAAATGTAAATATGCGTGTTGCGGCCTTAGACTTAAGGCTCAGTGTATTGTACACGTAGTTACCAGAGAAATTCAATGGTGCGACCATATTATTCCCTGTTATACACACGTTATTCAATGTTATTTTATCAGAGTGGTATTACAGACGGACTGGTAAACAAAGGATTTTAAAGTGGCCAACTGGAAGTCCGGCCTACTAAGTTATCACAACCCAGGTTCATAGCGTAATGTATATTTAATTGACATTTGGTTTGAAACTTGTAATTTGTAATTTGGAATAGAAATTTTATTTGTTACATACAGACAGGAAGCGACTGCCACGCACTTTCATTTATTCAGCAAATACCGATGCCTTTCATTGGACTTAGAGTCATCGTACGGCTAAAAGTAACGCAACAGTTCGCTAAACTTTCTGGAATAGCTGACGTTACGCTTCGCCTTTATATAAACTCATTAGTACGGTAAACGTCCTTTCAATACGCACTCAATACGCAATGTTTACTTACATTGTTACTGCAGTTACGTATCCTGAGTTGGTGTAGAAGATTACAAGTGAAGTCATTACACAGTTTAGTTGTGAAACTTGCAATGATCTTCAGTCTGCTAATTTTACCAGGTAAGCCGTGCTGATTGTTTTGGAAATTCCGACTAAACTGAGTTGCGTACATTTGGATCGATTTCGGATTTAATTACTCTAAATTCGCGTAATTTGTTTTATGTTAAAGCAAGTTAACTTTTAGCACTTCGAAATTATTTGAGAGCTTATTTCTTTATTCCTGCTGTATATATTGTGAACGTAGTTATTTAGAATATATAGTTAGATGATTTTACTATATTGCCTTGGAGTTCTTTTTATCAGAGTCCACATAAACAGAGTGAAAATAGCTGAAAACTTCGAACTTTGGAAACCCAAAGCTAAACAGAATTCTGAGAAGAAACTACCTAGAACCCAAGCGGAAGAAGCAAGTGAGGCAGAGGATAGTGTATGGAAACCTAGGTCTCTCCCGCTAGGATGTGCAGATTACACAGCAAACAACCGTGAGCATGAAAGCCCTCCAGGTCAAAGTCCTATCCACCCAATCACAGACACGCCCAGTACTGATAACCGCGATCATACATACCACCCTTCCGAATCACCTAGATCTAGACGCGAACTTCAGTTTACCGAAACGAACCTCCAGTTACTATATCTCCAACTGGAATACTATCTCAAACCGATATAGTTTAGTAAATTATAACTACAAGCAAATAACGTAACATTACTAGTTTACTGCAAATTCTGTTACATGATTCATTTTGAGTTCAGTAATAGCGTAGTTACTAGAACCATTTGCTCAACCTTTAAACAAGAATGTAATTTTGTGAAGGAATTTACATCGATATCAGAGACACGTCAGATTGAATCACTGCTGAAATTGTTGGAACCAAACCTTCATGATTTCCACAAAATTTGGCCCCGACTTGACCGTGGATGACGCTTAGTAAATTTCGGTGGTAGTGTTCTGAAAACACTGTTCGGAACAGCGACTATAGCCGATATGACTCAGCTACACGATATATTAAATGATCCACAATTTCAAAATTCTGATATTACCCATTCTATATTTAATCAATTAACTTATGTCAGAAGCCTTAGAACAGCAACAGGAATAAATGCTGAAGCAATTGCAAATTTGTCGTCTATTGTTAAATACAATATAGAAAGTCACACGACAACTTTCAAGAGATAACTAGAGATTTAATGTGGCTCTATATTACTGTGTATGCTCAGAGCGAATTGCGTTTTACTATTAGGCAGTTAGAATTTGCCTTGGTAAGATTAATCCAGCAGCTTGACGAACTGCCCAATACTATACAGAGCGCCATTCACAGTAGCTTATCTATAAGCCTAATCAACCCCACTGTTTTGTTAAATATACTGAAAAATATATCCTTAACACTACCAAGTGGATATGAACTTCTAGCTGGAATTCGAGGAGAAAACATCCATTTATACTATAAGCTAGTTAAAGTGTCAGTAGCAGCTACCCATCATTGTATTCAATTCATAATATGCGTACCTTTAAAGAGTACCGACCGACATTTTACATTGTACAAGATAGTTACTTTGCCTGAACGAATCTCATCTAACAGATTTGTTCAATATTTGGTTGACTACCCTTATTTCGGCATTCACAACAATCAACTCGACTACCTTCTTCTTACGGAAGAGCAGTATAATCATTGCACTTCAGGCAGCATTGTCATATGCCCATTATACACTGCCATTTATAACGCCCGGACGCTATCTTGTGCATCCAGTTTATACTTTCAGAACTCAAATAACTATCCATTGAACAAAAGGGAACTACTGCCACACTAACAAACACCGCTTCTCCAAAAACAGACGCATATTGCGTTTATTATTTTCCGGAGCAACGCAGTCACCATACGCTGCTCCGAGCCTACCAGACAGCTGACTCGCACCGTATCACTTCACGGGCCTGGCCTACTGCATAATGTTACGAGCTGCCACATTTCCCCCAGTGAACTTCGCTCACTACCAGAGCTACGTGGATCAACACAGACGGAGCTTGGCTCGCCAAACTTCTACTTACCTAGTAGAATTCCTATCATCACCGACCACGAGGCCCAGCAGTTAGAGGCAATAATTCCAGCAGACACAAAGAGACTTGAATACATCAGTTCACACGTACTGGCACAGAAACAAACCTATGACGTTGATTCTCTGTTCCAACTACGCTCAACCACTAGACAACACGAAAGACAATTGCAGTGGTATACGACTCTCACCACGTCCATTAATGTTGCCATATTCCTTGGACTCTTCAGTTTCCTTATATACACCCACTTTCAGAAACTAAGATGCTACTTTCTCCGCACTCCCTCTGACCACAATGCTTCTAGTCAAACTCCAAATTCCCCAACCCAAGGCACGCAACAAAACACTAATGAACAGAGAGATACAAACGCCGAGCAAGAAGTTGTTTTTACGGCTTATTCTATGCAACCCACGCATTGACGCAGTTAAAGACAACTTTATCGCAACAACCTCGGCTGGAATCTACAGATTGATGCTGTCCTTGTATTTTCCACCCATTGCCCCAGCCACTATAACAATAAACCTACATCCGGAGCTATCACTACAGCACACCGTGCTCAAGCCGCTACGAGTCGCTCTGGAGTTCACTTCGCACAATCTAAATGCCATTCTGCACTGATGCTAACAACGTTTGGACTAAGATTGGATCTGATACAATTACTTTCCATATTGTTATGTTTGTATACCTGTACCCAGTTTAGTGACTTTATATGGTTTTCCTTTCTCTTGGTTACATCTACTTGTACATTTTACACTTATGTATTTGTATGTTTATGCTTTGATATGTTAATACTCGTACCTTGTTAGTTCCCAATTACTATGTTGATGATTTTCTTATATTTTAAGATTTTATTGACATATTTTTTTGTACTTCACCCCAAATCTTTGTTTAAGAACGGGAGGATGTAATGTGTATTTAATTGATATTTGGTTTGAAACTTGTAATTTGTAACTTGGAATAGAAATTTTATTTGTTACATACAGACAGGAAGCGACTGCCACGCACTTTAATTTATTCAACAAACACCGGTGCCTTTCATTGGACTTAGAGTCATCGTACGGTTAAAAGTGATGCAACAGTTCGCTAAACTTTCTGGAATAGCTGACGTTACGCTTCGCCTTTATATAAACTCATTAGTACGGTAAACAACCTTTCAATACGCATTCAATACGCAACGTTTACTTACATTGTTACTGCAGTTACGTATCCTGAGTTGGTGTAGAAGATTATAAGTGAAGTCATTACGCAGTTTGGTTGTGAAACTTGCAATGATCTTCAGTCTGCTAATTTTACCAGGTAAGACGTGCTGATTGTTTTGGAAATTCCGACTAAACTGAGTTGCGTACATTTGGATCGATTTCGGATTTAATTATTCTAAATTCTAAATTCGCGTAATTTGATTTATGTTCAGGCAAGCTAACTTTTAGCACTTCGAAATTATTTGAGAGCTTATTTCTTTATTCCCGCTGTATATATTGTGAACGTAGTTATTTAGAATATATAGTTAGATGATTTTACTATATTGTCTTGGAGTTCTTTTAATGAGATAAGTAATCTGATTGGTGGCAGCATAAAACTACCCAGCGAAACGCTATACAACCCTTTATCCTTAGTATTTGTCGATATGTAAGTTTGGTGGACGTCAAGCCCCATTCCGACATACACTACAATAGAAGCACGACCTCCATTCAAGTACGCCTTCTAGTCTGAAAATAAAATCTCATAACTGGTCATAATTTTTCACACGAGGTGAAGTCACATTTTAATTTCCACTTGGTGCATGTAACTTAGCACCCCCATAATTCATGTGTCAGCATTAACCAAGACTTTGACGGTAAATAAGCATACAGTTCAAGCAAAGACCGCAGGATCTTCTTGGTGTTACGAATAAATTTAATTCTGTACTACTGCAGATCTGGCAACAATAAGACCTCTAGCGTGTCCACAGAAATAAAACATACATATAAAAATCACAGTTACTCAAAACAACGACGTTTTAGAAGTATTAAATGCTTATGAATTTAATTAGTCTAAAACGAACACTTCGTGTGGGCCACAGAGAACAGAACCACAATCAACAGACATAGGCTTATGTACAGTGAAAAACGCAAGTAAAATTTAACTTACTTTTCTTATGCTTCCACGCCAAAGGTTAACGTTAAAACTAAAAGCTATCAAAATTATTCAAATTTGGAGCGTCATCAAATATGACATCAGGTTTCTCCTTATTTTATTCAGTCTCTTAAAAACGTTGAGCATAAGTTTAGCGACGAAACATGGTGTTTTGTATCAAGGTCCAGTCGCACCGCGCAGTAAACGCCCTCTAACTCGGATATAAAAATCAATTAATTAATACTGTGGGAGGAAACAAGACAGGCAACGTAGGTGCAACGTAACACTGAGGTGCGTTCGTCCAACAATTGCTGCTGTGTAAGAGCTCTAAGTATCAAATATTCTGAGTGTATTTTTGTAGCCGTAGGTATCCAGCGTGCAGTGCCCATGCGTCATATTGTCATCTGTGGTCCGCCCGGGTCTACAATATTTCTCCACATTATACTATAAAAGATGAGATTTTTCGAAAAAAAAAAAAAAAGTTATTGAACATAGAGTATGTGTTTCGATTTTCTCTACTACATTTGTCTGAACATTTCTCATTCTAGTAAGAATTGATCGAGATATAATCGATAATGTATGTCTTCATGTAAAGTACCCGTAATTCTTGTCAGATATTAATGAAACTGGAATTTTTTGGACACATTTTCCAAAAATGCTCAAATATCAACTTTCATGCGAATCCGTTCAGTGGACATCGAGTTGTTCAATGCGGACGGACGGGCGGACGGGCTGACGGACGAAAGGACAGAAGGGCAGACAAACATGGCTAAGCTAATAGTCGCTTACGCAATTTTGCAAAAGCGCCTAACGATTGCCGTTTGTTTTCAGATCTACATAAAAAGAATAAATGTCGTGTGTAATGAAGACATAGTAAACACTAGACTTAGAAGAATAATCCATGATTAAAACTGCCCATCCTACATCTTTCAAAATTAATTATGTGCTTCTGATGCTGGTTGAGATTATTATTATTATTATTATCATCATCATCATCATCATCATCATCATCATCATCATCGAATCTCT
>Ga0123355_10005491_pt1 | contig 18585 bp, 16 predicted proteins | sample TergutEmb28metaG_3_FD_89872 | JGI IMG/M metagenome (GOLD analysis project Ga0123355, IMG submission 89872) | Embiratermes neotenicus P1 segment gut microbial communities from Petit-Saut dam, French Guiana - Emb289 P1 | ecosystem: Host-associated > Arthropoda: Insects > Digestive system > Gut ... | reverse complement strand
CCCCCCCCCCCCCCCCCATGTAACTCCTTATCCTGTAACGACTTACGACACTTCCGGTATCTTCAATTAACGTTTATTGCGTTAGTTACAGTACCTGACAGAGGCTATTCCAAAATGTCAGATTTTGGAACAACTACATTAGATTTGATGGAAAAAGCGGCGTTTAGACGCTTTTTCCCCAAGCCTGTTCCGAAACTAACCGAGTTTTGGAACAGGCTCGACAACATACATTTTCCCACTCACACCCCTGTAAGGCATTACCCAAGGGAAGCTTTCTTTTTTCCCCGGAATAACAGGCCAACGCCAAAGAGAAACCTGCGGCGGCCTTTTATGTATGCCTTGCTTGTATAAGCGGGTAATTTTCCAAGGCTTCATGTAGAAGCCCGTGATTGCCCGCCCAAAGGAAGCAGGGGATCGCTGAAAGAGGTGCATTTATGAAAAGAGTTACAAACGTTTTAGGTGTTATTGTCCTTGCCGCGCTGGTTGGCCTTTCCGTTACGGCCTGCGACACCGGAAGCCCCGCGCAAGAGCCCCCGCCAGACCCCGGCCCCGGGCCGGGTATTGGCCCTGATCCCGGCGGCCCCCCGCCACAACTGATAGGTTCCCCCATAGAAGGCTCGCAGGGGCTTACATTTAGACACGTTCAGGGAGGGGGATTGGCGGTAATAGGCTTTACCGGAGGGGCAACAGGCATAGACATACCCGCCGTATATGACGGGCAGCGGGTTGTCTTTATCGGCAATGCCGCGTTTGAGGGCAGGGAACTGACCAGCATTACCATCCCTGACAGCGTTGCGTGGATTGGCAATTCGACATTTGCCGGAAACCTGCTAACCAGCGTTACTATCCCTGATAGCGTTACCAGCATTGGCAATTCGGCGTTTGCCGGAAACCTGCTGGAAAACGTAACCGTTGGCAACTACGTTACGAGCATTGGACAGAGCGCGTTTAGCGGCAACCAACTGGAAAACGTTGTCATAGGCAGTAGCGTTACCAGCATAGGCAATTCGGCATTTGCGGACAATCAACTGACCAGCGTTACCATACCCGATAGCGTTACCTTTATTGGCGCTGGGGCGTTTTTTGATAATCCGCTTGCTAGTATAACCATTGGCATGGCTAGTATCGGGGCTAATTTATTTAACCCTACTCATACCGTCCAGTCCGGGACTAACCCCAGAGTTATTAACGCCCCTTTAACCAGCGTAACACTTCTGGACAGCGTTGTTACCATTGGGCATGGCGCGTTTGCGAATAACCAATTAACCAGCGTAACTATTCCCTTGGGCGTTACCGACATTGGGGCTGGTACTTTTCCGTGGCCGGGCGTTGGCGTATTTGAGGGTAATCAACTAACCAGCGTTACCATTCCTAACAGCGTTACCACCATCGGCGGTTCGGCATTTGCGAACAACCAACTGACCAGCGTTGCCATCCCTGACAGCGTTACCAGCATCGACGCAAGGGCATTTGCGGACAACCAATTGACCAGCGTAGCCATTCCCGCAAGCGTTACCGGCCATTGGCGAGGCGGCGTTTACGAACAACCAACTGACCAGTGTAATCCTCCCCGCAAACGTTACCAGCATTGGCGGTAGCGCTTTTGCGAATAATCAACTGACCAGCGTTACCATTGGCTCAGGCGTTACCAGCCTTGCCGCCAGTGCGTTCAGTGCCAATCCACTTCTTACAAGCGTAACGCTTCTGCCCGGCGTTACCAGCATCGGCAACTCGGCATTTGCGCGCAACAGGCTGACCAGTGTTACTATCCCGCACGGCGTTACCAGCATCGGCATCACGGCATTTGCGAGCAACCAACTGACCAGTGTTACTATCCCGCACGGCGTTACTAGCATTGGCGGCAATGCATTTCAGAACAACCAACTGACCAGCGTTACTATCCCCAACACCGTAACCAGCATCGACTGGAACGCATTTCAGAACAACCAACTAACCAGCGTTACCATCCCCAACACCGTTACCAGCATCGGCGGTGGGGCATTTGCGAACAACCAACTGACTGGCGTTTTTATCCCCAACAGTGTTACCACCATCGGCGATTCGGCATTTGCGAACAACCGACTGACCAGCGTTGGTATCCCCAACAGTGTTACCACCATCGGCAACAATGCATTTCAGAACAACCAGCTTACCAACATTACCATCCCTCAAAGCGTTACCAGCCTTGGCACCAATGCGTTTTGGCACAATCCACTTACCAGCATAACCATAGGCATGACTACCATCCCGAATAACCTGTTTGGGCAATGGTTGGGGCTAACCAGCGTAACGCTTCTTCCCGGCGTTACCAGCATTGGCGCTAATGCGTTCAATAGTAACCCGCAACTGGCGGCAATAAATGTTTCCCCCGGCAATCCAAACTTTAGTTTATTAGATGGGGTTTTATTCAATGGCGATGGTACTGTTCTGATCCGATGGCCTGTAGCAAGGCTAGGCGTAGTAGCCATCCCCCCGAGCGTAACTACCATCGGCGAATCAGCATTTAACGGTAACCAACTAACCAGCATTGTCATCCCCGCAAGCGTTACCAGCATCGGGAATCAGGCATTTAACAACAACCCGCTTGCCAGCATCACCATTGGAAGCTTTGTGAATATTACTCAAACTAGTTCATTTACCCCCACAATGGGCACACACGGCGTTGCGTTCCTAACGGCATACAGCTCCGGCGGCTGGCTGCCTGGCACGTATACCTTTGCTGGCGGCGTTTGGACACGCCAGCCGTAGGCCCCCCGGCACGCTTCGCACAGCCTTCCCGGTTCCGCCGGGAAGGCTCGCCGTAGGCAATGGCTGGGGCTAACGCCCTCTGCGGAGCCCCCCAGCAATGCCCCCCGCCGCGCGTGAGCCTCTGGCCTAATGCCCGGCAGGGGAGGAAATACGGTTTAAGAAGCCATTTGCCCAGGCTCTTTAGCGTAGGAGACCGTGGCTCCGGAGCGGGTTCCCTGGGCGGGCTTCTTAAACCGTATTTCCTCCCCTGCCGGGGCTTTTGGCGGGAATGCTCATGCGCGGCGGGGGGGCGTGAAAAAAGCACTTGCGGATTTTCCACGGGCAATCTATAATGGAACATCAAGAAGGCGGCAAACTATGGTCGTGGAGTGTGCATGAGCGAAATATACGATGTTATCATAATTGGAGCCGGCCCGGCGGGGCTCGCGGCGGGGATATACTCCGGCCGTAGCCGGCTTTCGACGCTGATTATCGAAAAATCGAAGGCCGGAGGGCAGGCGGCGATAACAAGCGAGATCGAAAATTACCCCGGCGCTGACGAAGGGGAAACAGGCCCTTCGTTGATCGCCAAAATGGTCAAGCAGGCCGAGCGCTTTGGCGTACAGCGGGCGGCGGACGAAATCGCCTCCGTTGACCTTGCCGGGGACGTAAAAACGGTTACCGGGAAAAAAGGCGCGTACCGGGCCAAAACCGTTATCATAGCCAGCGGGGCTTTCCCCCGGCTTGCCGGGTGCGCTGGCGAAAGTGAGTTTACCGGCAAGGGCGTGTCGTACTGCGCCACCTGCGACGCGGCGTTTTTCGAGGGCATGGAAACATTTGTTGTGGGAGCCGGCGACAGCGCTATACAGGAAGCCCTGCACGTCGCCCGCTTCGCCAGAAAGGTAACCGTTATCTACCGGCGGAGCAAGGAAGAAATGCGGGCGGCGAAATCGCTGTTGCAAAAAGCCTTTGACAACCCGAAATTCAGCTTTCTGTACCACTCGGTCGTTCAGGAGTTAAAGGGCGAAACGGGCATCCTTGACACAATTATCGTTAAAAACACGCAAACCGGGGAGCTTACCCAGTTCAACGCCGACCCGGAAGACGGAACCTTCGGGCTTTTCGTGTTTGTGGGCTTCGTGCCGCACACGGGCATTTTTGAAGGCAGCGTAAACATGGACGGGGGCTATATCCTCACGGACGAAGATATGCATACAAACGTGCCGGGCGTGTACGCCGCGGGGGACTGCCGGGCGAAATCGCTGCGGCAGGTAGTTACGGCGGCGGCGGACGGCGCTATCGCGGCGGTTCAGGCGGAAAAATATATAGACCATTAGTACAACAGGGGGATTTTGAATGATAGCGTTGGATAAAGACACGTTTCAGGCGGAGGTAAAGGACTCAGAAGGGCTTGTGCTGGTCGATTACTGGAGCGAAAGTTGCGAGCCGTGCAAGGCGCTTTTGCCGGAAGTTATGGCTCTTGGCGAAAAGTACGGGGAGCAGGTAAAGTTCACCAAACTGGACATTACCAAGGCCCGCAGGCTCGCGATTGGGGAGCAGGTTCTTGGCCTGCCCACGTTTATCCTGTACAAAGACGGACAGAAGATTCACGAAGTTACAAAAGATGACGCTACGGCTGGCAATATCGAAGCCATGATCCGCAAGGCGTTATAAACAAACAGGGCAAGGAGGTTCTTCATGAAGCTGGAACTGGGTAGAATTACCATTACCGGTGTACAATTTGGCGAAACCACAAAAGTGGACAAGGGCGTTCTGTATATCAACAAGGCGGAAATCACGAGCCTTGTTTTGGAAGAAGAGCACATCAAAAACGTTACCGTAGAGATAGCACTTCCCGGCGAAAAGACACGCATAAGCCCGGTAAAGGATGTTATCGAGCCCCGTGTAAAAGTTTCCGGACCGGGGGGCATATTCCCCGGAACGCGAAGCAAGGTTTCTACCGCCGGCAGCGGGCGGACGCACACACTTTGCGGGGTCGCGGTTGTTACCTGCGGAAAAATCGTGGGCTTTCAGGAAGGGATTATTGATATGTCCGGCCCCGGCGCTCAGTACACGCCCTTTTCCGGGACGCGCAATATCTGCCTTGTCATCGAGCCCAGAGAGGGCTTGAGCCAGTACGAGTACGAGGCGGCGGCCCGCATGGCCGGGTTTAAGGTCGCCGAATACATAGGCACCGCGGCGAAAGACATCACCCCCGACGCGGTTGAAGTGTACGAAACCAAGCCGCTCTTTGAAGCTGCCGGCGAATATCCGGGCCTGCCGAAAGTCGGCTACGTGTATATGTTGCAAACGCAGGGCCTTCTTCACGACACCTACGTGTACGGCGTGGACGCGAAGAAGATAGTGCCTACGATACTGTACCCCACGGAAATTATGGACGGGGCTATTGTAAGCGGCAACTGCGTGTCGGCCTGCGACAAAAACACAACATACCATCACCAGAACAACCCGATTATCCACGACCTGTACGAGCGCCACGGGAAGGACATTAATTTTACAGGCGTTATCATAACAAACGAAAACGTGTACCTCGCAGACAAAGAGCGGTCTTCGGACTGGACGGCGAAACTGTGCCGTTACCTTGGCCTTGACGCCGCCATTATTTCGCAGGAAGGCTTCGGCAACCCGGACACCGACCTGATAATGAACTGCAAAAAAATCGAGGCCGAAGGCATTAAAACCGTCATTGTAACCGACGAATACGCCGGACGCGACGGCAAATCCCAGTCGCTGGCCGACGCCGACCCCGCCGCCGACGCTGTTGTTACCGGCGGCAACGCCAACGAGGTTATCGTCCTGCCGCCTATGGACAGAATCATAGGAATGCTGGACTACACGGACAAGATCGCCGGGGGGTTTGACGGCTCCCTTCGCCCCGACGGGTCAATCGAGGCCGAGATTCAGATTATCACCGGGGCGACAAACGAGCTAGGCTTTAACAGGATGAGCGCGCGGGAACAGTAAGGGTAAAAGGCTTTGAGTTTTTAAGGCTTTACATAATTTTAACACAGGAGGTTAAATATGGGTTTGTTTAGTGGCAAGAAAATTATTGTCATTGGCGACAGAGACGGCGTACCCGGCCCCGCGATTGACGAATGTCTGAAAAGCGGCGGCTATGAAGTAGCCTTCTCCTCCACCGAATGCTTTGTCTGAACGGCGGCGGGAGCCATGGACCTGGAAAATCAGAAGAGGGTTAAGGCGTTAGTCGATACCCACGGCGCGGAAAACGTAGTCGTGATTATCGGAGCCGCCGAGGGCGAGGCTGCGGGCCTTGCCGCGGAGACCGTTACAAACGGCGACCCTACCTTCGCCGGTCCTTTGGCGGGAGTCTCGTTGGGACTTCGGGTATACCACTGTACAGAAGAGGCGTTCAAGAGCCAGGTTGACTCTGCCGTGTATGACGAGCAGATTGGCATGATGGAGATGGTTCTTAACGTGGAAGAAATTGCGGGTGAAATGAAATCCATGAGGGATCAGTTCTGCAAGTTCAAGGACTGATTGTATTTTTGTCATGTCCGGCCGTGTTTGGCGGCCGGACGCTATGCAAGAGGAGGCTGTAATTGAGCAAGTTGCGGGTTGTGCACTACATCAACCAGTTTTACGGCGGCGTTGGAGGCGAGGAGAAGGCGGATTACACGCCGGAACTCCGCCAAGGCCACGCCGGGCCGGGGCTGGCGCTTTCGCAAAGGTTCGGGGACGAGGCTGAAATAACAGCCACGGTGGTTTGCGGCGATTCGTACTTTAACGAACACGTGGAACAGGCGCTGGAAACGATTATTCCAATGATCGAAAAACACAAGCCGGATGTGTTTGTGGCGGGCCCGGCCTTTAACGCCGGACGCTACGGCATGGCCTGCGCCACAGTCTGTAAGGCCGTTACCGGGCGGCTTGGTATCCCGGCTGTTACCGCCATGTACGGCGAAAACCCCGGCGTGGATTCTTTCAAAAAAGACGTCTACATCCTTAAAACCGGCGATTCCGCCGCCGATATGCGCAAAGCCGCCCCCGCCCTCGCCGCCTTCGCGCTTAAACTCGGCAAGAAAGAGGAAATCGGCAGCGCCGAAAGCGAAGGCTATTTTCCCCGCGGCATCCGCAAGAACGTGTTTGTCGAACAGCGGGGCTCAAAGCGCGCCGTTGATATGCTTCTGAAAAAAATCAGGGGCCAGCCGTTCCAGACAGAGTACCCCATGCCGGTATTCGACAACGTAGCGCCTAACCCCGCCGTCAAGAACATGGCGAAGGTCAAAGTGGCGCTTGTTACGTCAGGCGGCATTGTTCCCTCGAACAACCCGGACAAAATCGAGTCGTCAAGCGCCTCGAAGTTCGGCAAGTACGATATTGAAGGCTGCGCGGACTTGACCAGCGCCGCCTACGAAACGGCGCACGGGGGCTACGATCCGGTGTACGCCAATCAGGACGCCGACCGGGTTCTGCCCGTGGACGTTTTGCGCGACCTTGAAAAAGAGGGCGTTATCGGAAGCCTGCACAGATACTACTATTCAACCGTCGGCAACGGCACATCGGTCGCCAGCGCGAAAGCCTTTGCCCAGCGAATCGCCGGGGAGCTTCACGGCGACGGCGTACAGGCGGTGATACTTACCTCCACGTGAGGGACGTGTACTCGTTGCGGCGCAACGATGGTTAAAGAAATTGAGCGGGCGGGGATTCCGGTTGTGCATGTATGCACGGTCGTTCCCATATCGCTGACGGTCGGGGCCAACAGAATTGTCCCGGCGGTGGCGATACCCTACCCCTTTGGCAACCCCTCGCTCGAAAAGGGCGCTGAAAAAAAACTCCGCCGTAAACTTGTTGACAGGGCCCTTAAAGCCCTTCAAACCGAGGTTGACAAGCAGACGGTGTTCGAGACGTAGCCCCAAGGAGAAGGCAGCATGACCAACCCTGTGTTAAAAGGCGTGTCGTATGTGCTTATACACACGCCGGACATGGTACAAAACGGAACCACGCATACTACGGAACAGGCGGTTAATCCCGGCTCGGAATATTTGAAAAACGTAAGCGGGCATCTGCGCCCGTTTGAAAAGGCCGTGGAGTATCCGCCCAATCAGGCGTACATCGGGCAGATTACGCCGGACGATCTTAAAGGCTACGAGTTTCCGTGGTACGACAAAGCGGTAAAGGGCGCTGTCCGCTTCGGGCGTTTTGGCGAAATCATGCCGCAGGACGAGTTTATCGCCCTTATCAAGATGGTCGATTCGTTTGATTTGGTGCTGCTGGAAAAAACATTCGCCGCCGGGGTTTCAGCGAAGATCGCGGCGCATCCGGCGCTGAAAGACATGGCGGCTAGACTTGGGGCGGGCCTTGATCTTGCGGAAATACAGAGCCAGATGGCGGAGCATCACGGCGAAGGCCTGTTTCACAATGGAAAGCTTGTAGGATGCGTAAAGCAGGCCCATGACATAGACGTTAACCTGAACGCCCATGTCATATTCGAAAACCTTGTGTCAAAAGCGTCGGGCGTACTGGCGCTTAACAATCTGGCCCTGAAAAGCGGCCTTGATGTAAGCCGTGTGGAGTACGTCATTGAATGTTCCGAGGAAGCCTGCGGCGACATGAATCAGCGCGGCGGCGGTAATTTCGCCAAGGCTATCGCCGAAATGTCGGGGCTTGCCGGGGCCACGGGCTCCGATACGCGGGGGTTCTGCGCGGCTCCCGCCCACGCCTTGGTTCTCGCCGCTTCTTTAATCAAGGCGGGGACGTACAAAAACGTTGTTGTTGTGGCAGGAGGAGCTACCGCGAAGCTGGGCATGAACGGCAAGGATCACGTAAAAAAAGGGCTCCCCATTCTTGAGGACATGGTAGCCGGTTTCGCCGTTCTGTTAACCGGGGACGACTACTCATCGCCCGTGTTCAACACGGATATTGTGGGCCGCCACACTGTCGGCACGGGATCGTCGCCTCAGGCGGTACTGTCTTCGCTGGTGTCAACCCCGCTGGAAAACGCCGGTCTTAAAATCACCGATGTCGAAAAATATTCTGTAGAGATGCAAAACCCGGACATCACAAAGCCCGCCGGGGCCGGGGATGTGCCGGAAGCCAACTATAAAATGATAGCGGCGCTGGCTGTCCTAAAAAAAGAGATTGAAAGGGCCGACATACAAACGTTTGTACAGACCCACGGCATGGCGGGCTGGGCTCCCACGCAGGGGCATATCCCCTCCGGCGTGCCCTACCTTGGCTTTGCCCTTGACGATTTGACAACGGGGAAGCTTAACCGGGTTATGATTGTGGGAAAAGGGAGCCTTTTCCTTGGGCGCATGACCAATCTTTTTGATGGAATGTCCATTGTGCTGGAGCGCAACAAGGGCGAAAAAAAGGCTCCCGCTGTTCCGGCTTCTTCGCTGTCCCACGCCGGAAAAAGCCGGGTAAAGGTGGCCCTGACCACGCTTGGCAGCGAGCATGGTACCCCCGCCCTTGTTAAAGGGGCCGAGCTTGCCGCGCGGAACGGGAACTTCGATGTCGTTCTTGTCGGCCCAAAGACCGGTACGGCGCTGGAGCAGGTACAGGCCTCTGATGAAGCGCAAATGTACGCCAAGATGGAAGAGCTTTTGGACAGTGGCTACGTGAAAGGTTGCGTTACGATGCACTACAACTTCCCCATTGGCGTGTCAACGGTCGGGCGTGTGGTAACGCCGGCTGCCGGGCGTGAACTGTACATTGCCACAACAACCGGAACCGCCGACACTGACCGCGCCGGGGCGATGGTGAAAAACGCCGTCAACGGCGTTATCGCCGCGAAAGCGATGGGCATTTCCGATCCCACGGTGGGTATTCTGAATCTGGACGGGGCCAGGGCTGTCCAGCGGGCGCTTGGCGAACTTGCCAAAAAAGGCTACAAGGTAAACTTGGCGCAATCCCTGCGCCCGGATGGAGGCTCCATTATGCGGGGCAACGACCTGTTAAACCCCGCCTGCGATGTGATGGTTACGGACAGTCTTACCGGCAACATCCTAATGAAGATGTTTTCGGCGTGGTCAACGGGCGGAAATTACGAGGCCACAGGATACGGCTATGGGCCGGGCATTGGCGAAGGCTGCAAGCGCCTAGTGCTTATACTGTCCAGAGCTTCCGGCACGCCTGTTGTGGCGAACGCCCTTTCCTACACCGCCCGGCTTGCCGAGGGCGATGTTCTTGGCGTGGCGCGGGAAGAGTACGCCAAAGCGAAGAACGCCGGCCTTTCCGCCGTGATCGCCGCCCAATCTCAGGACAAGGCCCCCGCTCCCCCCCCTGTGGCGAAAGAGCCGGACAGGGAGGTGGTAACCGAGGAAATCGCGGGCATCGAGATATTCGACCTGGACAACGCGGCCTCGCTCCTTAAAAGCGAGGGCATTTACGCCGAAAGCGGCATGGGCTGCACGGGGCCTGTTGTCTTGGTAAGCGGCAAAAAGCGCGATGCCGCTTTGCGGGTACTGCGGCAGGGCGGTTTTATAGGCGAGTAGCGGGGGGGGCCGCAATAGAATTTTGTCGAACAGCGGTAGAATTTGGTGTGTAAGGACTTATTTTCAAGCCGCCTTTCGTGCTAGAATACCCCTAGGAGTGCGCCCATGAAGCCGCCACGCGGCCACACTGACCCCGCCGGGGAACCCATCCCTTTTTCCCGGCCCTATATCGGCACGGAAGAAGAAGACGCCGTTCTGGCCGTTCTCCGGTCGGGCTGGCTTACCACCGGAAAGGAAACCCTCGCCTTTGAAGAAGAGTTCGCCTCTTTCCTGCGGGATCGTGACGGCGGCGGCGGGCCCCTGTACTGCATGGCCGTAAACTCCGCCACAAGCGGTCTTCACCTTGCGCTGGAAGCCTGCGGGGTAACGCAGGGCGACATCGTTCTTGTGCCGTCCATGACCTTCACCGCCACCGCTGAAGTAGCCCGCTACCTTGGGGCCGAAGCGGTGTTTGTCGATGTCGCTGTGGGCGGCTACAACATCGACCCCGCCGCTCTGGAGCGCACTCTGGAAAGGCTGAAAAAGGGGCTGCCCGCCTACCCGCCCAGATCAGGCGGCGGCGAAGGCTTCGGGCCCCGTGGCAGGGCCGCGGCGGTGCTGCCCGTTCACTACGGCGGCCTTCCCTGCGACATGGACGCCATACTTGACATAGCCGGAAGATATCGCCTTTCGGTGATCGAGGACGCGGCCCATTCCTTTCCCTCGTTTGTGCCGGACGGTAGCGAATCCGGCACAGGCCGCTGGGCGGGCGCGATGGGGGACGCGGGGGTTTTTTCGTTCTACGCCACAAAGACCATCACCACCGGGGAAGGAGGCATGGTCGTTACGCGCGACAAAGCCATCGCCAGCCGGGTACGCCTTATGCGCTGTCATGGCATAGACCGCAGCGTCTGGAACCGCTACTCCGACACATCGGCCTCGTGGTACTACGAAGTCCTTGCGCCGGGGTTCAAGTACAACATCCCCGACATTCTTTCGGCGCTGGGAAGGGCGCAGCTTCGCAGGGCAACGCAGCTCCTTTCCATGCGGCGGGAATTGGCCCGCCGGTATGACGAAGCCTTTGCCGGCGATAGCTCTTTCATCATCCCTCCAACCGGGCCGGGAGACGCCCGCCATCTGTACCCCCTGCGGCTTAACCGCGAAAAGCTTTCTATAACCCGCGACGAGTTCGCCGCCAAAACGCAGGAACGGGGCATAGGAATTTCCGTGCACTTCATCCCGCTTCATACCATGCCCTATTACAAAGAACGCTACGCCCTAGAGGACGGGGATTTCCCCGAAACGCTTAACACCTACCGCCAGAGCGTCTCGCTTCCCCTTTGGCCGGGCATGAGCGAGGCCCAGACAGACCGGGTAATAGCGGTGGTAAAAGATGTCTGTTCCGGGTATAGTGGGCGACAGGAAAACCGTTGAAAAAATCCTCAGGCTTTGTGGGAGACAGTTCCTTCCAAAATATGTTTTACGCCGTAACAATCCGCTCCCCCGTCTCAAGGGGCGTTTTGCGGGGGCTGGAATGTCCCGAACTGCCTGAGCCCTACAGCCTTATCACGGCGGGGCATATACCCGGCAAAAACGGACTCTCCGATTTTCCCGTGCCCGTTCTCGCGGAAACCGAAGTTCAGTATATTGGCGAGCCGGTCGCCATTCTTGCCGGGCCCGAAGAACGGGTTTTGGAAGAGTACGCCTTAAAGATAAAAATAATCGCCGAAGAGAAAGCGCCGCAGCCACAGCCTGAAATTATCGTAGAGCGCGGCATTACCTTTGGACAGCCGGAAGAAGCCTTTGCGCGGGGCGAAACAGTTGTGGAAGGAACCTATATCACCGGAACGCAGGCGCACTGGTATCCTGAGCCCCACGGAGCGGCGGCAGTGCCCTCCCCTCCCCCGCACGGCCTTACCATCCACACCGCTACCCAATGGCCCGGTCATGTAAAGCGCTCTGTGGAGCGGGTTTTGGGATGGCGAAGCGGGACGGTAACCGTAAATCCCGCGCCTTTGGCGGCGCATCTGGACGGGAAAATATGGTATCCATCGCTTGTGGCCTGCCACGCCGCCCTTGCCGCAGTTGTTACCGGCAACCCTGTCAAGCTCATGCTTACCGGAGAGGAAGATTTCCTGTACGCCCCCAAGCGGAACCGGGCGCGGATAGAAATACGCAGCGCGCTGGGGGAAAAAGGGGAAATCGCCGGATCGGAACTGCGGCTACGGCTCGACCTTGGCGCTTACGGCGTTTTCCAGGATGAAATTATCGACCACACCTGCCTTGGCGCGCTGGGGCTTTACCAGCACCGCTCGTTCAAAATCGACGGGGCCGGGATATGCTCGAATATCCCGGTTCAGGGCCCGCTTGCCGGATTTGGCCTTGCCCAAGGCTTTTTCGCGGCGGAGCGGCACGCCTCCCGTATCGCCGGCGCACTGGGCCAAGACCCGGCACAGTGGAGAAAGGACAACGTTCTTAAAGAGCGGCAGAGCCTTGCCATAGGGACAAGCCCGATTCATTCAGCGCCGCTGCCGGAACTTATCGACGCGGCGGCGGCTTTCAGCGGCTATTACCGCAAGTGGGCCTCTTACGAACTGTTGAAAAACAGCCGCCGGGAAAAGCCTTCGCCCCTTTCCGGCGAGCCGCTGCGGGGCATAGGAATCGCCACCGCCTGTCAGGGATCGGGCTTTCTTCACAACAACGAAAGCGGCTGCGGCAACTGCTCTGTGGAAGCCCGGCTGGAAAAAGACGGGTCGCTTGAAATACGGACGGGCTTTCCTCCATCCGATGTGTGGCGGGAACTGGCAAGCGGGATTCTGGGGGTGGAGGAAGAACTTATCCGGCTGCCCGCCGCCACCGACGGCTCGCCTGATTCAGGCGTCGCCGCCCTGTCCAGAAATATCGGCGTAGTAACACGGCTGGTCGAAAAATGCTGCACGGCAATCCGCAGCCAGCGCTTCCGGCGGCCCCTGCCCATAACGGTAAAGCGCTCGGCGAAATCCCCGAAAGAACCGGCGTGGGGGGGCGCTGTGCCCAAAAGCATTGAAAGCGACGCTTTTTCCCGCCCAAGCTGGGCCGCGGCGGTGGCTGAAATAGAAATTGACCCGGTATCGCTGTGGCCCGTTGTCCGGGGAATCTGGCTTGTGGCGGACGCCGGAAAAATCCTCTCTCAGCGCCGGGCCCGCAGTTCATTAAGAACGGGAATTATTCAGGCCCTTGGCTGGACGTGCCGGGAACAGCTTTATTACGAGGGTGGAAAAATCCCCCCCGGAATGTACCGCTCGTATGACATCACTTCCCCGGCGCAAGCGCCCCCAATCCACGTTGATTTTATCTGGAACGACTCATCCGATCCCGGCGGCATAGGCGACCTTCCCTTCTTTTGCGTTCCGGCGGCCTACGCTCAGGCTGTGTCTCAGGCAATGGATCATCATTTTGATGAAATCCCCCTTGACGCCGCCAGGATTTGGGACGCGGCGAAGCGGGAACGATCAGGGGGAGCGCTGTGACCATAGGATTTATTTTGAACGGCGAAAATGTTACGGTGCAAGCCGCCGCCGCCACTAGGCTTGTTGACGTGCTGCGCGGCACGCTGCGCCTTCCGGGAACAAGGGCCGGCTGCTGCGCCGGAACCTGCGGGGCCTGCTCGGTCATTTTCAACGGAGAAGTGGTCAAATCCTGCCTTGTTCCAGCGTTCAAACTCAGGGACAGCGAAATCGTTACTATCGAGGGGTTTTCGCAAACCGATGATTACCAGGACATTATCCACGGCTTTGCCGAAGCGAAGGCCGAGTGCTGCGGCTTCTGCGATGCCGGAAAAATCCTTACGATAGAGGCCCTCTTAAACCGGAACCACCGTCCACAGCGGGAGGAAATTATCGCGGGCCTTAACGGGATTAAGTGCCGCTGCACCGACCCGGAAGGGCTCGTACAGGCGGTAATGGCGGCGGTTGAACACCGCAGGAAGCGGCTCTATGGCTACTCCTAATCAGGTATTCTTCCCTTCGGGGATGGGGGAACTGTTTTCTGTATGGGGGCACTTTCCCGACGCCGTCCCCTGCGCCGGGGGAACGGGATTTGTCCACGGGCAGGGAAGCCGCCTTCCTGAGTTTCCCCAAAGCGTCATTTCCCTTGACGGGATCGAAGAGCTTAAAAGGGTAAGCCGCACCGAGCGCTACCTTGAAATAGGGGCGATGGTAAAGCTAAACCAGATCATCAATCTGGGCAAAATAGTCCCCGAAGCCCTTACCCGCTGCCTTTTGTTTACGGCAGACCCCCAAGTGCGCAATCAGGCGGCAATCGGGGGGGCTATCTGCTTTCCTCCCGGCAATCTGGACATCCACGCCCCAATGACGGCGCTGGACGCCCAGTACGAGCTTCGCGCCGAGCATTCTTCCCGCTGGGTTTCGGCCTCCCGCTTTTCATCCCCGGCTGAAAAGGAGCTTCTTACCCGCGTCAGAGTGCCTCTTGAACCGTGGACGTTTACGGGATACCACAAAATTGGCGGCAAAGGCGATGGCGCTGTCCTTTTCATCATGAAGAACGAAAAAAACATCCTTACCGGCATCCGGGTAGTCTGCGCCGGGGGCACTATCCTTAGAAGCAAAGACAGCGAGGCGACGCTTCTGGGCAAGCGCCTTCCCATAGAGCGCAAGGACGCTGACGCTTTCGCCGAAAGCTGGAAGGGCTGCCTGTCTGGTACGCTGGCGGCGGAGGAAGACCCCCGCGCCGGGCTGGCGCGGGCTCAAACGCTTAATTTTATAAGGGCAATGCTGCGGCGTATTTCGGACTAGGCGCTGCTAGTCGTTTACCCGCTCGACATATTCGTTGGTTTCGGTGTTTACCCGGATTTTTTCGCCCTGCTTGATAAAAAGGGGAACCCGGACGGTAAGACCTGTTTCGGTAACAACGGGCTTGGTCGCCCCGGAAACGGTGTCGCCTTTGACATAATTTTCCGATTCGGCCACGGTAAAAACGACCTTGTAGGGAATCTTGATGTCTATGACGGCCCCCTGCCAAAAGGTAAGGTCGTAAGATTCCCCCTCTTTAAGATAGAACGTTGCCTGCGGGTGATCGGCGATGGGGACATCGTACTGCTCGTAGGAATCGTTATCCATGAAGTGATAGCTTTCCTGATCGGCGTATTGAAACTGACATTTATGGTAATCGACCTGAGCGTCCTCTACCTCCTGCTGGGTGGGGATGGTCAGCGTCAGCACTCCCCCATCTTTGATACTCTTCATTTTTACACGGACAATGGCAGTCCCCTTGCCGGGGGTGTGAAATTCCCGCTCCACCACCAAATAGGGTTGTCCGTTTTGAAGCAAACAGCTTCCTTTGGCTATATCGCCGCCTCTGATCATAACATCTCCTCAAGCATGATGCGGTATAAGTATAGCCTACGGGGGCCGGCTTGTCCAGCGTCATGGCGGGCGGGCCGCGGAAATGAACAGTGTCCCCTATTCCCTATATCGCAATAACAGGCTATACTGACCCTTCATGAATTTAGAACTGAACGGGGCCCTTTCGCGCATGATCCTTTCGGCCTCGGGCTGGCGTGGGGTATTCGCTGGAGACGGCGATGAAGAAAGCGCGGAAACGGGCATTCCGGATGCCCACAGGATTATCGCAGCGGCGGCGGCGAAGGTGTTTTCGGACTATGTGGCGGCCCTGCCGGGGCAAGCGGCGAAAGGGGCCATTATTGTGGGCAGGGACACTCGCCCTACGGGGCAGGTCATTGCCAGCGCGGTGATTCGCGCCCTCCTTGCCGAAGGCCGGCAGGTGCGTTACGTGGGAGTGGCGGCGGCCCCGGAAATCATGGCCTTTGCCCGGAGCGCTGGCGCTTGCGCCTCAGACGCCCCGGCGGGGTTTATCTACATATCCGCCAGCCACAACCCCATAGGCCACAACGGTATCAAGTTTGGCCGCGCCGGCGGCGGGGTGCTTGCGGCGAAGGAGGCCGGCGCGCTGGCTTCGGCGTTTCGCGCGTTTTTAGCCTGCCCGGATTCGGTACGGCGGCTGGGCTTTCTGCTTGAAGAATCAAGCCCGGAACGGGCCGCCGCCGTATACGCCGCCGCCAGCGGCTGGAAAGAGGCGGCGCTTACAGCCTACCGGGAATTTACGGAGGAAGTAGTTTCAGGTTCCGGCGAGGCCCCGCGGCAGAAAGAGTTTTTCGCCGCGCTACGAAAGGGCATTGAAAAGCGCCCCGTGGGAATTGCCGTGGATTTTAACGGCTCTGCCCGGACGCTTTCCATAGACCGGGATTTTTTCAGTTCTCTTGGGGCGGGGTTTTTCGCCATTAACGACACGCCCGGCGAAATTGCCCACCGGATTGTTCCCGAAGGCGAAGCCCTCGATCCCTGCCGGGCCTTTATGCGGGAACTTCGCGGCAAGGGCCTGGAAGTGGGCCTTGGCTACGTGCCCGACTGCGACGGAGACCGGGGAAACCTTGTTATATGGGACGAAAGGGAGCGAGCGGCAAGAGTACTACAGGCTCAGGAAGGCTTCGCTCTGGCTTGCGTGGCGGAACTCTCTTTTTTGGTCTGGACAGGTGAGCTTACGTTTGACGGTAGCGGGAACGCCCTAACCAGCGTTGCCGTGGCGGTAAACGATCCCACGTCGCTCAGAATCGACCGCATTGCCCGCGCCTTTGGCGCGCGGGTGTTCAGGGCCGAGGTGGGGGAAGCGAATGTAACCGGCCTTGCGGAAAAACTCCGGGAGCAAGGATACGTGGTGCGAATACTGGGGGAAGGCTCCGCCGGGGGCACAATTATTCACCCTTCGTCGGTGCGAGACCCCGTGTGTACCGTAGTGTCCGCGCTCAAGCTCCTTGCCATCCGGGAGAAGGGACATACCGGGAAGGGCCTTTTCCGGATTTGGCTGGAGCGTTCTGGTCAAGGGGAAACATACCGGGAAGATTTTACCCTCGCGGATGTTATCGCCAGCCTTCCGGCCTTCGCGACAACCGGGGCCTACGCCGAAGAAGCGCTGGTGAAGATAAAGACCGCCGATCACAGCCGCTTGAAGGAAAACTATCAGAAGGTCTTCGCGCGGGAATGGGAAGCGAAAAAGGATATGTTGAAAAACGAGTACGGCATTGCCGGGTGGGAGGCGATAGCGTATAACGGAATGGAGGAACGGCGGGGCATCCGCCGGTTTAGCGAAGCGGGCACGGGCGGGTTAAAGATTGAGTTCCTTGGGGACGCGCCGGATGGGGCTACCGCCTGCGGGGAAACCGTAATTGCCAGTATTTGGATGCGGGGGTCGGCGACAGAACCCGTGTTCAGGATTATGGCTGACGCGCCGGATACGGGCCGCACGCGGCGGCTGGAACGGACGCTTATTGAATGGCAGCGCCGCATGGCGCTAGAAGCAGACGTACAGTAAATGTACTACAATTGTATTTAGTGTCTGGAAACACTACAGGGGGATCATTATGGGAGTTCGCGGAGAAGTATTTTCGACAAAGGTGTCGCTCCAAAACAGAACGTATTTTTTCAACGTAAAGGAAAACCGGCTGGGAGACCTTTATCTTAACATCGTGGAAAGCAAGAACCGGGACGAAGGCGGCTTTGAACGCCAGTCGATTATCCTATTTGCCGAAGACCTTCAGAAATTCTTACAGGGCTTTGACGAGTCCCTTAAAGTGCTGGAAAAATCGGTGCGGGAAAAACGAAGGGGCGCGCCCTCTAGGGAAGCCCGCCCGCGCGGGGACAGCGCCCGCGAGCCCTTTTCGCCAAGGCCCCCCCGCGAAGGTTACAGCCGTGGCGAAGGCCGTAGTGAAGGCTATGGTCGGGGCGAAGGCCGCGGCGATGCCCCCTTCCGGGGGCGCAGCGATTCCGGGGCATACGGCGAGCGCCGGTTTGGGGAATCGCGCGGAGAGTCATCAGGCTTTCGCCGGGAGCGCCCGCCAAGGCCGCGCGGCGAAGGCTATGGCCGCGGCGATGCCCCCTTCCGGGGACGCGGCGGCAGGGATGACGGCGAAGCGCCGCGCCGTTCCGGCAGGTTCGGCGAAAAGCCGCCCCGCAAGAGCGAAGGCCGCCCGCGCCGTGAAGAACGCGGCGGCAGGGACAGGCCTTCATCCCCGGCGAAAAAGCGTGTGGTGGTGAAGAAGCGGTAACCAGCCCCCCGCCGCGCATGAGCATTCCCGCAAAAAACCCCGGCAGGGGAGGATATACGGTTTAAGAAGCCGCCTAAGGAACCCGCTCCGGAGCCACGGTCTCCTTCGCCTAAGAATTTGGGCAAATGGCTTCTTAAACCGTATATCCTTCCCTGCCGGGTGAACTTCCCCCGATTGAGTGGACACAAAGTTAAGCTCATGATAAACAGAAGGAGAGTAAATCATGAGGAAACGAAGAAAAAGTTACACGAGTGAGTTCAAGGAATCTGCGGTTGAGCTCTG
>Ga0123355_10005490_pt1 | contig 18585 bp, 20 predicted proteins | sample TergutEmb28metaG_3_FD_89872 | JGI IMG/M metagenome (GOLD analysis project Ga0123355, IMG submission 89872) | Embiratermes neotenicus P1 segment gut microbial communities from Petit-Saut dam, French Guiana - Emb289 P1 | ecosystem: Host-associated > Arthropoda: Insects > Digestive system > Gut ... | reverse complement strand
TCTTTGGGTTCAAAGTAAAATTTGCATTTATAATATCTTTGAAATTAGAGTTCTTTGAATTCAATTCTCTTTGTTATTATGGTTTCTTTGAAGTTACTGTGTCTTTGATTTTGGGAGTTGTTGCGGTCTTACTTTTTTTGTGTTACTGCATAAAAATAGCTGAAACGCATTTATTTGTCTGAATTAGTTTCATAAAAATATTCACTAATTCAGGACAGAATTGCACTCCAGCTTGTTCTTTAATATATTGAGTTGCCTCATTAGGGGGCCAACCCTGTTTGTATGGGCGATAGGGGCTTAGTAATGCACAAAAAACATCTGCAATACTTACAATGCCTATATAGCTGGGTAACTTTTGGCTTGGAATGCCCCAATAGCCTTTCCCGTTGAAGTATTCATGATGCATTAAAGCCGTAAATTTCGCCATTTTTCCGACATCCCCAACCATTGATGATAACATGATATAACCAATTTTGGTGTGCTGTTTGATTATTTCAAATTCGTCAGAGGTTAGTTTTTCGGGTTTCTCCAAAATGTGAGTTGGTGTATGTTTTTTACCAACATCATGGAGAGCAGCAGCTATGCCGATTTCCTTGGCTTTATTGCAGCCATAACCAGAGGCTAATGCCAACTGCTCCGAAAGTAACATAACGGCTTTGTTTTCAGAAATACGCACTATTTATCTCCTTACTTTTGGAATTTAAAAACTCATTTCGATTTCGTATTTCCCTTGTCCTTTTGTATAAACTACCTCATATTCCCATGTGCCAGGGCTTCCAGTATAATTTACTGTAATTGTTTGCCCATTTAGCCCTGATGCTGTCCAGCCAGCAATATCTAGCTTAAATGCTGATGTTTTAGCCTTATCACTAAATTGAACTAAACTAATTACTGGATTTCCTTTACTCACCTTTGCACGACCAATTTTTACATACTGTCCATCAACAGAATTGTCTAAATTGTAAACTTCTACATTTCCACGAATAAAAAAGAACCAACCAGTAGCACCCAATGCACTTAAAATGCCTAATGCCCCTAATAAAACAGCCCAATTCATTGAGCGCGATTCTCTTTCAGATTCTTGATGATTGTAGATATCGTAGTTTTCATAGCTGTAATCATCATATGGAATCCCAGCTATGATTGGCTCTGGATTTAAAACAACTCCAGAAAACATTGCAATATAGGTTGTTTCGCCTTCATTAACACGAGATAACTGCCCTCTAAATTCGGCAGTTGTGATATATCCCAATGTTACATTTCTCACGCCTTGACGAGTATATACAGCATTTGCAGTAAAAGTGCTTGCAAGCCTTGTATAATCGACAGTATGCTCTGATGCACTGCTCCAGCTAACATTTTGAAGGGTTAAAGTTCTACCTCCAACGGTTATTGTTTGCGGGATTAAAGATACATCAGGGTTTGATAGGTTGGGGAAAGTTCTGTGTTCAGTCTGAGTAAAGGATTCTTGCCTGATTCCCGATATTTGGGTATCAATGCTTCCAAGTTCGAGAAATAATCGACCACTATAACCATAGTAAGTTTCGTAGTCTATATAGTCATTCAAATGCTCCATGATTGCATTCACTGTATTTTGTGATGTTTCTATTTCAACCACTTTAACATAATCTTGAGTGCTTACATATTGTGTGCGATTTCGTGTTATGTCTTGTAGGGTGAAGTAAAATCCATCACGTTCAAAAGAAGTCATATCTATATCCATAGGGTCTTCATATGGTGATAACGCATAAGTTCTTAGGATTCTACGATGTTCACCTAAGTCTATTTCTTCAACATGTGATGGAAATAACCGAATTGGACGAGTAGTGTCAACAATGGGCTGGTTGTTTTTATAATCCTCTCCTTCGCCTGATATAGGATTTATGGGGTTTCCGTATTCATCCACCAGTTGAATTACCTCGTTAATAGGTATTTGGATAACTTCATCCATGCCATCATTTTGTGCAAAAACTGGTGTGCTAGATAAGATAATACCCATAAAAATACCGCCAATTATTAAGGCGGTAAGAGTTTTGGCGGTTTTTCGCCTGATGTTTTTTATATTACTCTTGATACTAAAGATAAAAAAACCTCCTTTTATTACTATTTTCTTATTGCTGTATTGAGAAATACAACTACTTTGATGTGGCTACATGGTTGCCAACTATCCAAAAAAGCCCCTTTTCTTTTTATGGGCTTGTGGTTGGGGCTTTTGTTCTTGCAAAATATATTCCTTAAATATCTTTTTGTAGGTTTCTATATTTGCTCCAGTTATTACGCTTTTAAAGGGATTTAATTGATACTCTATAAAAAATGAATCTGTATTTGCTACGCCCAAATAGTTAAGAAGGCTTGATTGTTCTGCCTTTTGTGAAAAGTTTAGAAGATAATAAGCAAGATTTCCAACACCCATTAAAATCATGGTTTCTTTTAGATATTTTAACTCCCATGATTTTGTGCCTGATACGATAATCTTAACATCCCTCATAAGAAATTGATTTATATTGTTTTTGGAGAGTACCCCTAAATCAAATACATAAAAATCATACTTGTCAGCCATTACTTTTGCCATTTCAAATCCAGTATAGAACAGATTTAGCCCAGAATACTGTATCATGCTTTTTGACTCGTTTATGGTGATTTTTGGGTGATATTCTTTTATAGAATAGATTTGCCCATTGCTTTGGCTATTTTGATGTGTTTCCACATAACATACCCTAAAACCAATCTCTTTTAAGAATACTGCAATCTGCAATGCATTGTGTGTTGTGCCTATATGGGATTGTGTTCCGCAAATACCAACACTTATATATTCCTTAAATTTGCGAAACTCCTTATTTGCACGAATTACATTTTGGGATTGCGATAATGGGGCTTCTTGTTGTATCTTTTTGGGGATGATTATTGGAATTAAAGGTTTTGTGTCTTTTGATGTGATTGCTAATGTATTCTGTTCTGTATCGTTAAACAAGTCAAATATGGTACTTTGCCCATTATTATTGGAATCTTCCTCTTGCTCTGATTTTGGTTTTGGTGCAAATGCTTCTATTGCTTCTATTTCTGTTTTACCCACAAGCATACAATGGTCAAACTCTTCATCTGCAAGGTTGGTGACAATATTGTAAATCCCTTTAGTCACAATTCGACGTAATAATTCAATAAGATTACCTCTAAAATCATCATCTTTATCAGCAATAACAATAATTTTCATATTGTCATGCAAGATTTTTAGAGTTTCTAAATCTCTAACAATTTCATTATTATTGTCAACAAGCCCAAATAGGTCAACAAATAGATATTTGGTATAACTTAATTTTTGACCATAGTGCAACATGAAATTTTCAAGACTGTTACTCTGGATAATATCAAGTCCTAACAGATATCGTTGAGATATAGAGTCTAACAGATTATTTCTTGAGGCTGTTAGATATTTTGCATCCATATATTATCACCTCCCCAAAGATGTGTTGGACTCATAAAACTCATACGGCAAATCATAATCATCTTCGTCTGGAATAATCCTCATTCCAGGCAAGCCTATAAAGCCCAATGGGTCTGCTGGTGTGCCTGATACTACGCCATTACTAAAGCCGTTAAATCCATTTAACCTTATTTCCAAATGCAAATGTGCGCCAGTTGAAAAACCTGATGTTCCTAAGAATCCAATGGTATCACCTGCATGTACTCTGCTCCCTGTAGATACTCTATTTGAGGAATTGTGCATATACACGCTTACAACGCCTACATGTTCTCCAATAGAACCATGATAGATAACCACCCACCATCCAGCGGATGAGGAATAACCAGCATGAGTGACAACTCCATCCGCAATAGCCCCAATGGGTGTTCCATATGCTCTATACCAAGAGATGTCAACACCTTGATGAAATTCGGCATTGCCTGTAATTGGGTGAATCCTTATCCCAAAAGGAGAAGTTACAATCCAGCTAATATCAGGGAAAGGGCAATAGAACCCCTCTACAATGCCAGCTTCTAAGTTCCAACCTCCAAACCCAAACTCATTTCTGGCATCTTCAATTTGTGATATTTCAGAAGGGCTAAAAAAATCTTGCAACCAACGTAATGGTGCTGTGATTGTATACCACATCATCATTATAAATAACACAGGTATTGCAACAATTACCCCTATAGCAATTAATGTCTTTTTTCGCTTTTCTTTATCTGCTAAATTTTGCACCGCATGGACAAGTATTTTAGTTGCTGTTATGGGTTCGATATTATCACCTTCCTCCAGCACTACCCATTAGTGCCAGTTCATATTCGCTCATTTCGTGATTCACCCTAAACCGCTGATTACCAGCCATAAATAATGATACACCCCTTTGTTTATTGGCAAGCAGTTCTTTTTCGCTGGATGTTAGAGCATAAATCTTTGTTGCTTCATCCAAATTTACACCATCAGTTCCCATTAGGATTTTATAAGCTGGGGTGTCCAAAAGGGCTTGTGCGTACATTTTTACGGCAGGGTCAAGAAGGTCTACAACACTATGAGTTATTATAAAAAGTCCAGCCTCGTACTTTCTTGCTCTTTTTACGATATTCCGCATATAAATTAGACTTTGTGGTACAAGAGGGTCTATTAATAAATAGGCTTCATCAGCAAAAAGCATGACTTTTTCTTTACGGTCACGACTCATTCTTTGCCATGCCCAAGTTAGTAAATTGTAATACTGGGCTTTCTTTACATTCTCAGAAGTATCTTGTAAATCATGGGTATCAATGCAGATAAAATCAGATTTGGGGTCAACACTTGAATGACCATTCCATATAAAACTGTCTGCACCTTTTGCCATATCTCTAAGCTCTGCTTCCAATTCGTGAATATCCTCTTTAAATGCTCCTTGAAGTTCTTCACCATCAGGCATTTTGCCACTTTTTCTAACCTGTATGATTAGTTCAAAGAGGTCTGATATAATGGGATAATCCGTATTTTTTAGCTTGGTTACATCTGTTTCCCAGCCTATTCCAAACGAATTATAAAGATATTCAAGTAGCAGTTTTAATAAGGCAAGCCTTCTTGTTGTCATTTCTGGAGCGTATAACTTAAAAAACACTTCCAAGGTCTTAAAATGCAAAGCCATAGACATATTAATACCTTTATTATTTCCCTTGTTTATATCTTCCTCGTTGTATAGTTTATCCCCTGTAGTTTCATCTTCATCATCAAGAGGAACTTGTTTAAACTGCAAAGGATTAACGATAAATGTACCACCTCCAGCATTAACCCAATCACCATTTAGATTTTCGGCTAATTCCTTATACTCTCGTTCAGGGTCAATCACCAAAACCACTGTTTCCATCATAAACTCGTTTAACATGATGTGTTTAACGGTCGTGGATTTTCCAACACCAGACACCCCTAACACAATTCCATTTGAGTTAGTTCTATCATTTCCACGTTTCCATATATCCAAAACAACCAACCCGCCTTTAGAATCTCTGCCAAAAGGATAACCATGTTGGTCTACAAAGGAATTTGAGGCAAAAGGAAAGCCCTCTATAAAAGAGGACTTGGGGACATTTCGCTGTAGTCTTGTTAGAATTTCTTCTGGTGGTTCGTTATAGGGACTTATTGCCTTAAATGCTTCTTTCTGCATGTTGGTTAGAAGCCTAGCTTTACAGTTTAGGGTTGCAATTGTTGCTTCCAATTGGCGACATGAACGCTCAAGTGATTGCTCATCCCTTGCCACAACCATAATCAAATTTGACATATAACCTATAATTTCGCCATGTTGGTCAATTTGTGTTATTAGTCTTTCGGCATCTTCAGCTGCTCGTTCTGCCCTTTGCCGTTCCAATTCATCCCTTGTACTCATCATTACGCCTTTATATTTGGCTACGGATTTTGACAAATCGGCAAGCAGGTCATTATTATTGGCAGGTTCAAAGATTTGAACAGTGATTACATTTGGCAAAGTTGAAATTTTGGCTGCCCAACCACGGTTTAGAGTTGGAGGGTACTTATCAACGCCATAAATTTTAACGAAGTTTTCACCCCAATATACACGATTTCTTTGAAACTCAACCCCTCCCGATGGTGTGATACTGTTTAATAGAGCGTTATTGATTTGCCTAATCTCGTTTTTTTCAGAGTAAATCATTATAAAATACCAGCCTTTCCACTAATCCTTTACTCCAACAAAAGGAATATATTCTTCTGTGTCTGTATTTTCTAAATGTGCATAATTGGGGTTAGCAAAGAGATTAAACAACATTTTTATGTCACCTTCATTGCATAAAGTAACTTCCATTTGGCATGTTCTAAAGCAACTTATGGCTTCCGTTGCTAATTTTAACAACTCTTTTGGGGCATCTTTTTTGTTGCTTACCCATAAAACCATATAGAAATTATGCTCCAACACCTCACTGGACATAGCTATTTGATTGATTTCAGACATTTTATTACGAATCAATTCTTTTCTTTTTATATGCTGGGTTCTTGTGTAAATTTTGTTTAGATTATCTAGCATAAAAGATACATCCACAGGACGGGAGATTGAGAAGAACTTATAAGCTCTTTTTATGGCTGAAAATTCGGCAGTAAACCGTCTACCCATTCGCCTTTGTTCTTCTTCTGAAAGAAGTTCTAAAGAAAAGGGCTTGATTTTTATATATGCGTAAAGTTTATTATCTTTTGTGTAAACAATGTTGCCTTCTATATCTTTAACATTAATAAATTCGTTTGCTGTAAGGCTTTTTTGCAACTGCTTTTGGATAGTTGTGTTATTATTTTTGCCAGTTAGAAAGTTAAAAAAATTCATTGATAACCCTTTCTAATCCTTTGGGGCAAAAGGATTGTAATATTGGTATTTATACTTTTGCTGTTCTTTCGAGAAAAGAAAAAATCTTCTGGCATGGTCTAACATTGACTGGTTGTAATTATCTTTTTTGAATACTCCAAAAGCCCCAAACCCAGGCATAAATTCATAGTTGGTTTTTATATTATCTGGAATATACAAAGTGGATGTTGTATTTATATCAGACATTTATGCACCTCTTATCTTTTTTTAGCTGTCAAAAGTAACCCTCAATAATATTTCTAATTACGATTGCACTAAGGGCAAATATCCAGAATATAACGGTGTTTCTAATTCGCTTCCTGTAGTGTTGGTCTTCTCCACCATCCATCATTGCACTAAAGAAAATAAAGCCAATTCTGATTGGTGCGCCTATTCCAATTAGCCATTGCAGCCAGTTAATGGCGTGATTTATATATTCCATAGCCCACTCCCCTTGCTGTATTTATTTCACTGGTAACTTGGGTAATTTGAACTTACTTAAACTACGAACCGCCATAGAACCTGTATGGATTACACTAACTGCCCTGCCTCCTGCACCTGTTCCACCATATCCCAGCATAAAATCACGCAATATATCTGGTGTTTTCATTGCTGCCATTCCTGCTGCTAATCCCCAAAATGGGTTGCCATTTGTGACTAAAAGCAAGGAAAACCTAAAGAAGAAAATCATTGCAAAGGCAGACACTGAAAGCATGATAAACTTCTGAAAAAAGTTCTTAAATATGCCTTTATCGCTGTCTACAAGCCCAACACAAGCTATTGGAAATGCTACCCTTAACATTAATAATTGCAAACCCATAATCAATAATCTAAAATAAATGATGATTAGAGTAATCAAAAAAATCAGAATGATTATATTATTTACAAAGATAGAAGCATTTGGAGCAAGTGAGATACTGCCAAGGTCGAAATCGGCTGTAATTCCTGCTGTTAAGGCATTAAGTGTTTCACCTAAAAGTGATGTTATGATATTTACTAGAAAACGATAAATCTCTGAAAACGCCAGCACTGTTATTATTGCTCTGCCATAGTTCAACAATAAATGCCCTGCATCATTATCTTTATCTCCATCCACCCAGCCGATGTAAATATCAAACCCTTTTTTTAAAAATTTTAATGTTATAAATCCAAGACCAACATTTCTAAACAAAGCAAACAGAGGAGCAAAACTAATCAAGTTGCCATAATCAATCCACCCCATATGCCCTGCATTCATGGTTTGCTCTGGCCAGAATACTGCATCTAAAAGATTTATAAGTAGTCCGCTGATAAATTCATTTACGGCATCTATAATGTCGGTTATAAGATTTTCCAGCATCCTAAACAAAATGAACACCTACTCTCTTGAAGAAACAAAACCCAAGGAAAGGGCTGGTTATAGCCTGATGTTTGGTTAAATATTCGTTTGTAACCATATAGACTATAGCCCCCCCATCCCTGAGTTTAGTTTTTTACAACTCATTTCTTATGCAGTTATGCCAAAGTAGTGGTTAAGAATTGGTGGGGCTGCACCTGTTATAACTGCCGCAAGCCCTGAAAAAATCAGAGTGTTTTTGATTCTATCATTCCACTTTTTTGTATCGGATTCATCACAGTTAGCGCGACGTACAAGACATATCCCACAATTTGCAACACCTACCGCAACACTCACCCCTGAAAGCCAAGGACCAACATCAGTAGCAAAACTTAATAACCCTTGTGTAAGTTGATTATTCATTAATGGATTGGCTGCTAAAACTATTTCTGGAGTCACAACCATTAGGAAGCTAAACACTAAAAATCCCATTACAAGTTTGGGGGATGTTAGGATGTATCCTATATCAAGGGCAACTTTGCTTAATCCATTATTAATTCTGTTACTGTTGATAAAATTTTTCATTTCTCAAATCCTTTCTAAATTTTACAAAAATTAGAAACTAAAAAAGCCATACTCATTGTTGAGAATGACTTCTGATGATTGGTTTTCTATCACCTTCTTTGTCTATTTGTTTTGCGAGATATTGCTTTTAATTGCCCAATTTAACCACCTCCTTCACGTTTTGTTATATACTTTTGTCTGTTAATAAATAATACTTTCTCTTGTATCTTTTTTATATTTCTTTAGATTATTTTCAAGGGCTTTTGCCTCTGCTACTTCTTCATCCTCGTCATAGGTTTCATAATCCATCCCAAAATCAGTTGGGTCATGGTTTAGATTAAATTTATTGGTGTCACTTTGAGTTGTTTCATTTTCTTTGTCCCTTCCCCATAAAGTATTTAAATCCTCCCATAATCTCATATCTATTTGCTCTACTGCTGGAATTTGGCGTTGTCGATACATTCGCATTTGTGTGTTAAATTCTTTATCACCCATACCAAACATATCATTAAAAAACCATTTAGATAGGTCTGGCATTGTCATAATTGCGGGGTTATCGTCCCCTAACATGACTAAAATATATGGACGTTCTATTTTTCCAACTTCGTCTGGTGTTAAAAGCTCACGACCAATAAGACTCATTCCAGCATTTGAATTAACGGAATGTTTAGAAGTTGTTGAATTGCTTCTGTTATAGCTTGATGTCGTGTATTTGCCCAAACGCTTTGATATTTCAGCGTTAGTATCAGGGCTTGCAGAACGCAGATAAATTAAGCAATCACAATTATCTTTAACTATTTTTGCTTCTTCTTTGCCATAGACCTTATCTAACTGCTCAAACGATTGAATTATCATACTAAACTTAATTCCACGACCACGCGCTACGGTTATCATTTGGTCGAAAGCTGGTATTTTTATAAAGTTTCCAAACTCTTCAAGCATAAAATTTGTACGTACTTTTAAACGTCCACCAATACTATCCGCATTTTCTAAAAGCGCGTGATATTGCTGGAAAACAAACAAAGAAGCAAGGCTATTGTAGGTTGCCTTGCCATCAGGAAGTATTATAAATATTGCATGTTTGCTATTGCCTACATCCTCCAAGGCAAAATCACTTTTATGACTCATGTTGTAAATATATGGACTTGTGAATAACCTAAGTGTTGAAAGAGCAGATGTAAAGAAACTTCCTCTTGTTTTTGAAGGTGCAAGTAATGCAACTTTAAAAAGTTGTACTGCTGGATGATTTTCTCCTTTAGCCTCAACATATCTATCAAGAGGCATAATTCCCTTGTCCCCTGCTTTACACATAACACCAATGAAATGATATACATTGGTCATATTTTGAAGATACGATTTATCTTTGGTTCTATTGTCAAATACCACTGCCATTATTGCTCCAGCTAAAATTGAACGCTCTCCATTTTGCCATATGGGTTCGCTTCTTGGATTATCTGGTACAAGACTTGAAACAATGTCTTGTACTAAACTTTGAGCTTTTGGGATATCATCTTCATTTACAGCATCTATTACAAGTTGCAAAAAGTTATAACTTTGGGATTTTGTTGGGTTTTTAAAGTTCAAGCAACATATTTTGTAACCCAAGTTTCTAAGGTATGGAGCAACACAATCGTAAATTTCCCCCTTTGGGTCTGACAAAATAATACTTTCTCCTGCAAGTGCCGTAAATCCAATGCTTTGAAGCAACAATGAACGAGTTTTACCAGAACCAGTTGCACCTAAGATTAGGCTATGAATGTCACCATCAATGGCATATAGGCGTTCTCTGTTTTTGCTAAGAAGTTCATACCCTACAACTATGCCACCTTTTTGGGGCAATTCTACAATTTTAAAACCCAGTGTCTTTTTGATAGATGTTAGTAAGTTACTTGGGTTTAACATGTTTTTTAATGATTGTTTTGCCATTATGATGTGTTCACCTCATCCTATACCATATTACTTGTTACTTGCTTTCTTTACAGCATTTTTGCTATTTTTGCCCTTAAAAAATAATTCTCTAATGATTTGATTTTTCTTTATATCCAAAACACAGATTGAGAAAGTTCTTTTGATTTGTCTTTCTGTTAGCCATTTAGCTGTACCATGTTGACCTTGTCCCATACTTGCTGGAGTTTTGATTTTATCTGTAATCTCCACTTTTCGAGCTTGATAATAGTCACTTTTGCCAGTTAGAGTGAATGATAAGGCTAAATATATAATCCCGATTACTGCCAACAATGTTAAAAAAATCATCATTGTATGCTCGCCTGTTTGGATTAGTTCAATCATATTGGAAAGCCTAAAATGACTTTGAGAGAGTTCATAACCATCTAAATATAGGGATAGGGCTACTGCTCCTATAAGTGCTATAATTGGGGCAATCAAGTATTTTAGCGATTTTAAAATTAACACCAATATTTGTAATAACAGGTTTTTTCTTTTTTTGATTAGCAGTTAGAACACCTCTTTTCTGCATGTGTAAAAATTATCTATCCCAATCTTCACCCCAGTTGTTACCGCTGGATGTTTCAAGTTCTTTTCGTTTATCCCGTCTAGCTTCGATTCTATCTGTACTACCTGTGGGTAGTCTTACTGGTTTACGCCTGTTTTCTTCTCTGGAAGTGCGAAAGAGTTCTGCCAATAAGTTCATTGTGGTATTTCTCTGAATGATTTTGTTTTGTTGTTTACTGTATTCATCTTTGCCATGAATATATTGGTTGTGGTCGATTTTCTTTATACTGGATAATAATTGATTTGCAAGACGTTTTGTTAAATCATCAACTGCTCTTTTTTCAGCCATATCAATGGCAACAATACCTTTAGGATTGGGTGAACCATCTGCCATTTGTTCTGCATGATACAATTTTGCTAGGTTTCTTGCTGATTTTTTATAATTATCAAACTCTTCATTAAAATCGGGGTTGGTTTTTGATAGGTCTTCTATAATTTCTTCTGCCAATTCTTGCACTTCGGCTTTTATCTCTGGTGGAAGAAAGCCAAAAGAAAGCCGTCCTGTCTTGGGTAGCTTCTCCATAATTTGTATGATTTTTATGCGCGTTTCATCCACGTATGAGTTTGGAATATTCCGATTTAGCACCTTGCCCACCATAATAGTGGGGTTGGTTTCTATTTCATCTTTTAGCTTCGCAAAATCAGATTTTTTCATTTTATAGATGTGGTCAAATGTTGCTTTGTTCCAGTCCTTACTACCTTCAAGTAATGCATTTCTGGCGGTTGTTTTGGATTCGCTAAATATTTTTATATCATCAGCATAGACATATTTAATTAAATCTGCGCGTATTTCAGAAGCTGTTTTTTTGTAGTTGTAAAACGGTCTTATGCCTTGGGCTTTATCCCAAAACAAAAGATGAAGATTTGGTTTGCCTCCTTCTATATGAACGGCTGCCACATACTCCACTCTTGACGCTAGTATACCCACCTTATCAGCCATTTTACTAACATTGTTTTTTACGAGATGTTGCCATGCTTCTACACCTTTGGGGCTATCATCATATCCAAGGCGTTCAAAATCTTCTTTAGAAATTGAGATAATATTGTCATAAATGTATGTGCCTTCCTCAACTTTCTTTTTTACATAATCCGCTGTGCCTGTGATATTATGAATAATGCCAAAATTGTTTTTGTTGTTATGTTCTGCTTTTCCAAATAATCCATGATTTAGTTCATCATGTTTTATAACACCTTCACGCCTTCCCATATATAGCACATATTTATATGCCCATTGGTTGGTGGGGAGGCTTCCTTTACCACTTATACTTTTCACAAATCCCCTTGGATTACGTTGACGATGTTTAAAGATTAGAGGAGATGCCATTAATTACCTCATTTCTTTTTCATTAATCGAACTTCATCATGTCTTCAAATAAAATATCTATAGCTTCTTTTTTAAGCCCTAGTTTTCTTGCTGCTTCTTTTTTTGCCTCCTCCATCATTTGATGATAGTCATGTTTTTTGCCTAAAATAGAGGCTGCAAGCATTGTGTTGTAATGCGCTGTTGTGCCTGTATAACCATTAAGAGTAATTAGGGTTTTCATGATTCGGCTAATAGCTGGTGCTAGGATGATTTCTAATTCCTCACGAATTTGCCTGCGTATAAAATCTATATCATCTTTAGTTTTTTCAATTGACATACCTTGGTCGATAAACTTTCTGATCAGGGTGCTGGTGGGGATTCCTTGTTTTGCTGCCATAGCATCCAGTTGTTTTAAAGTTTCTGGCGTGAAACTAACAGACCTTTTTACATTTGTTGATGTTTTAATTTTGCCTATAATATCTCTCCCTCTATTTTATGAATTTTTGTTCAAAGAACCCAATGAAAATCTGTATAACTCCTTGCTTTATGTTATTATTAGAACCCAACAAGAACCCTCACAGAACCCTTTTAAAAAATCAGAACCCCAAGTAGAACCCTATATAAATGTCTTTGTTGTTGGCTTTGCCAACAAGCTGTAACCCGTGGCAGAACGCCACTATTCCTGTCCTAGATTTTAAGGCTTGTAGGGATTTTAATTTAGATTGATTTTTGGGCGTTTTAAACGACCGCTTTTTGTGGCTTGTTGCTTTTCTTCTTCAAATTTGCATGTTAAAAAGCGACAACCCTTGGCTTTACTGATATGATTTATACAATATTTGCAATCTATATCATCTAAAAAATAGCCTTCAAACTTATTTTGGATTATCGTTGTGCCGTTTTTTGCTTTTATTATAGTAAAGATGGACATTGTTCGTTTCTGTTTTTTTCTGCTCAAATGCCGTTACCACGCCCTTCATGCGTTTTTTGTGTTTTTCCATGAAAAAAAGACTGCTTTCACAGTCTTAATTCTTCGTTATGGTTAATTTACTTTTAAAAACTATCTAAAGCCGCCAATATATTTGCTTCTTGTTCTGTACTAAAGAGAGATAACTCACTTTTTACTGGTTCTGGATTAGTTTCTTTTAGTGGTTGCAGTGGTGGAGATTTTTGTACTGGTGGGATTGTTTCCCTTGGAGCTTGTGGGGATGTTTGAGTATTTAGGCTTTCTTCCCCAATTACAACAGTTTGGATTTTGCCATTGTATTGCTTGTAAAATTCAAGAGCTTTTAAAACTGTATCAGATACTTCTTTTTCTGTAGTGTCAGCTTCAATAAATCCAAGTGCAACAAGTTCTTTACGTTTGTATTTTATATTTATCGTGGATTTTAGTGTATTTTTAGCCTTTAGTTCCTTTCCTTGAAATATTTTATCAAGGTTTGCATTGGTAAACTTCCTATCCTCTGCAAGTTGTCTTATTTGTTGCGCTTGTTTCATATTGATTTTTAACTCGTTGATTGTGATATACTCAAAGAATTGGGATTGTTGCTCTTGGGTTAGAGAAACTATATCGCATCCAGCCCCAAGAGGTAATTCACCAGTATCTAAAATCTCTTTAAAGCTATTTATCAAGGAATTAAGGCGTATATACCGTGCAACAGTGTCCCTTTTCAGACCATATTTTTCACCTAATATTTCTCGTTTATCCCTTCCATCTAACTTCTGCTGTAATTCAGCATAAGTTGAATTTTTCCCTATTTCATGGGCTTTGTTGGGGTTTGAAACTAGGTTTTGAACCTCATTTTCAATTGCTTGAACAATGTCATTTCGTTTACCTTGGCTTATCATTGCCTTGTAGTGTGATGATAGGATTTTAGCTCTTTCTGAATGAGTCCAATCTGCAAAAGATTGTTGGATTAGATTACTTTCCAATACGCACAAATGCGCATCGTTTTCAGTAATTCCAGCCATAATAATACAAAGAGTTTTAGTTAATCCTGCTTCTCTGGCGGCTCTAATGCGATTATGCCCTGACAGAATTTCATATTTTCCATGCCCAGCAGTAGGATGAGGACGCACCAGAGGTGGCGTTAAAATGCCTTTGTTCGCCTTAATACTTTTAACTAAATCATCAAATCGTTGACCTTCATAAACCCTAAATGGGTGGTTGCTGTATGGTATTAAATCGTCCAAATTTAGCTCATAGGCTTTGCGCGGGGGATTTGGCAATTCATCCAACAAACTATGGGTATTATTTTCATCATCCATATTGTCCACTCCTCTCAAGCACTTACGCTAGTTTTCGGTCTTGTACGAACTTTATGAAGCATTTCATAACCAGTTACATTATCTTTGTCGCTGTCAGCAAAAACAGGTTTTGCTACTAATTCACTATTTTCAATGAACTCTTTAAGCAAAAGCGCACCTCCACCTACAAACAATGTTGTATCTTCTGTTAGGTCAAAGCCCACTTCATCAGGGTTTGCAATCTTACCAAGCAACCTTTTTGTAAATTCTTTTGCGGTATCTTGTACAAGGTCTATCCGTTCTTTTGATGAGTTTTTAATAGTTATAGGGTCATTAAGCAAAATCTCTGTTATAGTATCTTCAAGGATTTTCTTGCCCCCATTTGCGCGGGCTTTTTTCTTTATTAGTGCATAAAGAGCATTAACACCAACTTTATCATCAAGAGAATCTACCGTATCTCCATCAAATTTAAAATCTTTTAAAACCCGCAAGCAATCTGCCGTGTGACCGCCAATATCAACCACATTGGTAAGATTACTTCCTTTGAATTTTTCTCTAAGGGCTATGGCTGCCGCATATGCTTGAGGAAATACAAAAACATGAGTAATTTCGATATGAATGTCAAGAGAATTAAACTTAAACGATACTTTCTCACGTTGAAAATACTTGGCAAAGCCCTCCTTTTGCCTCTGATAATCCTTTGGAGGTAAGCCCACAACTAACTCTATTTCTGTAGCACCATTTTTGTTAAGGTCTGCAAGAAAATCCATATTATCATGGGTTAATTCTTTAGCGATTGCAAACAATGTAAGAATGAAATGGTCATCATCTATGGTTTTATCAGGTTTGTGTGGCATACTTTCACTCGCAATGATGTAATGTTTACCTTCAAACACTAAAATATCACCATCCCCAATACCAGAGGATGTTTCACCTCTGGCAAGCCCTGATTTAAAGCTATAATTTTTGGATTTGGTTTGTTGCCAGCCGTTATCTACGGCAATGACTTTGATTTTTGACATATTCGTCAACTCCTTTTGAATTAATTTATCTCTCATTCATCATAACATGTTGTGGGCGTATTTGTCAAGAATTTTTATATGTTTCATTGAACACGATTATTTAAGATGTTTCCAAGACAAAAAGGACTGCAATTTTGCAATCCTTTTGATTTATGATTAATTTATTTAATTTTTATCTTTCTTCTGCTGTATTTATGTTTGGAAAATGCTTATCCAAAATTTCATATATCTTTTTTTGTAACTCCCCTTTACCTTCATTTGCTTCGCTGTAGATTTCCATTCTGGTTACTAAATCCTCAAATGTATCTTTGCGAATTTTTAAATAGACTTCCTTATATGTTTTTTCATTGTACTTTAATCTTGCAGCATTGCTTTTTTTATACTCATATACAAGCGGGGGTTTGTCGGGTTGCCACTGATGTTTACAACCTTTACAGAGATAATTTTGGTAATCACCTTGTTTTCCATTTTTTATAACATGATCATTATTGCATTTTGGGCATATCATGGTGAAGCCTCCTGTTTTTGTAGTTTGTCTACATTGTATCATGATGTGGGCGTATTTATCAATAGGTTTGCCTCAATTTCTGCGATTCTTTCACCAATAGCCCTAACCACGCTGACGGTTACGGCATTTCCAGCCTGTTTATAAAGTTGTGTATCTGATATGGGTTTGCCTTTTTCATCTTTGGCATTGATTATTATACGGTCAAAGTATTCATCAGGCACACCTTGTAAGCGGAAACACTCCCACAATGCCCTACACATTTAAAATTGGCTTGCTCCAGTCCTAACCGAAACAAGCCAATACCAGCAAAAAAATCTATAAATTTTAAATTTTCAATAATTTACACTCCTTATATTTCAACTCCATCACATTCAGTAATAGGGTCTTCGTTTATTTGGCTCGTTTGTGCCGTTTGATAAGATATATTTTTGTTTATTCCAAACTCTTTACAACTTAGTAGCATTTCGTTGTAATCCTTTCCCACTTTGGGTGGTCGGTGATTTTCGACGATATAACCCATTTGCGAAAATTCTTCTTGCATTTTTTTAGAACGTCTTTTACCCACATCATCACCATCCAGACATGGTACAATGGTTGTAATGTTTGGGTTATCCTTTAAAAAGGTCTTTAATGCTCCAAATGATGTACCATGCAGGGCTATTCTGTGGGAAGATGTTAAAGACTGTTCCATGTTGTTGATTTTGCATAGGGTGGCATGTGATAAAACATCAATACTGCTTTCAAATACGTAGACTTTTGTGGCATTGGGATTACCTCCTAAAGTAAATGGAAAGTTTTTATCACTTCCTTTAGAGTCCATTTTGAAAGATTGAATTTTACCTGTTTCATGGTCTATTGTTTTAATTGTGCCACGTAGAAAGATGTGTTTTATTTCATCTTCTTGATTTCTGGAAACAAAAGCAACATTTGAATAAGTCTTTGTTTGATAAAGTTTGCCCTTATCCATACAATCGCTGATAATGCCTATGTCTATGCCTCTTTCATTACGAAGGTAGTTTATAATTTTGTTGTTATCTTTGCTTGCTTCTGGTATTAGTAAAGATTCTTGTTTTTCAAAAGGTGTTGTAACAGTTACTTTTTTTCCTTTGAATAGGGTTATAATTTTCTGATGTACCAGCCAAATCATGAACTGCTTTTACAAGTGCTTCATTTTCTGTATATCCATCCAGCATAAAAAGCCTTTTTGCCAATTCTATAGGGCTTCTGCCACCTAAATCCAAATCATTAAGATACCATGAGTCTTTATTTTCATTAATTACGAGATTGCCAAACTCTTTTGCCCTAAAAAGCCCAACACCTTCCTGTTTTAATGGAATCCCAATAGCGCGAATGTATTCTATTATGTTTTGGTTTTTGGCTGTTTCAAACTGTTCTTTGGTGTAGTTGTTTGCCAAATCATTCACCCCCTACATTTCCAAATCTTCCTCTATTTCGTCCTCCTCTTCGTATTGCTCAACTCCAGCAGTAATTGCCTCACCACTATCTTCCAATTCTTCAATAATATCTGAATGGTTTTCCTTTCCTATATTTAATTCAGCATCAATGGCTGTTAATTCTTTTTGAAGTTCTTCTAACTGTGGAGCATACTCAAATGGAGCATTAACCACTACTTTTGTGGATTCAAGTTGTTGTTTTAATCCTTCAAGTTGTTCGGTCGAAACTTGATGATTCTGGTTTAAGTTTGCCAAGGCGTTATCTATCCTTGTAATCGCTCCTAATCCACTCTCGCCTAATTCAACATAGTATCTGGTACTCCCTTTAAGGATGATTTTTGGGTTTGTCAAGTTATTCAAAACGCTGGGTATTATTTCAAAACCTCTATATGTGCCGATTGATTTGTCGGCATGTTTGCCGTTATGAACGGCTTTTATAATCAGTTCTCCAGCGTCTTTTTTGCTATCAGAACCAATAAAATCTTTTGTTCCTAACTTCATTGAAAATGTTGTATTATGGTGTTTGTCACGTAGAATAATGTCTTTACTAATATCTTGTATTTGTTTTTCATTTATGGTTATCTGATTTGGTAGAGTTTTTGCAATTCTGTCTTGATTCTGGTATCTTTGAGCCATGTGTTGGCGTTCTAAGACCTTTAAACGTCCAATTTCCATTTCCAACTCTAATTTTCGTCTAATGGCTGGGTTTCCTGTGGCAATGGCTTTTGCTTCCGCATGGTTAAGTACCAACATATCAGGTTCATCTATAGAATTTGCGTTAATTTTTCCACTCATTACTTGTGAAATGAACTTTTGCTTACCCTCTATAATTTGCCATAAATAGGCATCAAATGTACCTTTTGT
>Ga0123355_10005489_pt1 | contig 18587 bp, 9 predicted proteins | sample TergutEmb28metaG_3_FD_89872 | JGI IMG/M metagenome (GOLD analysis project Ga0123355, IMG submission 89872) | Embiratermes neotenicus P1 segment gut microbial communities from Petit-Saut dam, French Guiana - Emb289 P1 | ecosystem: Host-associated > Arthropoda: Insects > Digestive system > Gut ... | reverse complement strand
GGGGGGGGGAGTGTTTCTAGGGGAATCATCGCGCAACATACAGTGGCGGACGCTTGTGAGTGCGGTAATGAACCTTCGGGTTCCGTGAAATGCGGGGAATTTCTTGACTAGCTGCAAAGGACTCTGCACCATGGGGTAAGTATGTTAAAATTGTATTATAATCATTAGATGTCTTGCTGCTGATGCTTAGGTTTGATGCAGTATTCCTCGTGAAATGGATCTTACATATAAAGAGTATTGCAATAATTCAGATCTTTGGAGCAGCTTGTGTACACGTACATTCTGATTACAGGTACAGTGCCTACAATCGGACAGTACACAAGCTGCTCCAAGGAATTGATTGACTTCAATACTGCACATACAAAAGTTCCATTTTGAATGGAATACCGCATCAAACTTAAGAATCCACAGCACCAACTTCAAGACATCAGATGATTTTAATACAATTTTAACTTGTTTTAGCCATTTACAATCTACATTGTATACAAATATTGACATACACTCTAGGAGGATGACCCATGCAGGGTCCTAGTGCTTTGATTGTATAAACTTTATATTGTAATATAGTGCATATGTTGGTATTTTCTTAAATTTTAATAATTAGTGTGCAGATCTGAATACCATAAATTCATACTGGAAACAATGAAATTCTCATTTGAGGTTTGTCTATGCATAAACAATGTGGCTATTAAACAGAGAACAAGATTAATCTAAATTTAATATTAAGTCAATTCTGCTAATCTTCTTTTCTAATATATTTTCTACATGTGTTTCTTTTGGTACTTTTGGCCTATGTCTACTTGGAAACGATGCAGGACTGACCATTCAAAATGGAAGCACCCCCAGAGTAGATTTTCATTATTTATGAATTATAAGGTGATGATAAAGATTAGATACAAGGAGAATATAAGGTTTGAAGCTTTCATAGAGCATAAATGCATTTAAGTTTCTTGCACCCTTAACCATGAGAAGATGGACTGAATTTCCAGTGTTCTGAAACTGTCACCTTCAAGTGCTGACTGGCCTAAATTCTGATGATGGAGAATGACACCTTCCAGATACTGAAAAGAACTTTACCTGACAGAGATGACTGTTCATGCAAGACTGCAGAGATGTACTAAGCACAACTGTTTGTATCATGGTTGGAAATCATACTGCCCACGCTCCCCAAAATCTGTTCTTATAGCAGCCACAGAACAGAAAAGACATAATTTTAAAAAAAAATTCTTCACTGGATCACAGTGGTTTTCATCTGGGAGTCTATTCTCAACCAGATATGACCAACCATGTGCATATGGCAGGAAATCTGAGATATTTAATATATTACCTGAACTTGAGTCTGACATCATACTAACCTCGGCACAGGTAGTTCAAGTAAGGTTTCACACTGCTGCTGTTCTGTGGATGTTACCCCTTCTTCCTCTGCTTTCCTGTTCAATGTTCTGTTGTCACACAGACTATCATCATCTGACAAGTTACTATAATCATCAAACATAGCATTTCCTTCACTCACATAACCACCTACATGGTTGTGATGTTTCTCTCCCCTTCTTACACCTGTACCACAATAATCTTGTGCTCTATCCACCATATCACTGCAACCAAAACTCAGATTATCCATGTTTACAGACCTACGTTTCTCACAAACTACAGGACCTTCAATTAAACAGAAATTTTCTCTGGCTTCAGCCACTTTATCTGTCCTCCTGTCTGCCTGAAGGAAACTTTTCTTCTGGTCTCTACCTTGTATGTAATTCATCAGAACTCCTTCACACCTCTCAAATTGAAACCGTACACTGTGATAATCTTTAAGGTAACGGCTAATCTCACAAATACAATCACTGTGTCTCCGACGTAGAAGCAACGGATTCTTCCCAATACTTGCTCTTGACAATGGGCTTAAGAGACTAAGAGAACATGACATTGGTTTGCTAGTTCTTACAGAATTTTTTACAGACAAATTGGTTTTCAACCCACCACACTCATCTTCCAGTTCTATCACAGATGGATGGTTTGTTATGACTCGACGGCAACTTTCACTCGTAAGATTACCTGTACAATGCCTGGCTTTATGCTCTTTTGTAGGAACCATTACAATTTCTTCTTGAAACTTACACTTTCCTACACCCATGTTCACATTTAACTCACACTTGCTTGCTATATCTGGTTCATGCTTGCACACAGAAGACATTCCATCACTGGCCCCACATGACAATGTTGTATCAGAATGGCATAAATGGTGTGGATATTTACAGGAATTATCACTTTCCTCACAAGCTATGACAGGGGAGGCATGTGGGCTAGGGGTTCTCAATACACATGGGTAAAAATCACAACAGGCATCATGACCTAACTTCTTGTTTGTTTTCTCATTCTGCTCACTCTCAGATTTACGTGACTGTTTTATGTCAATTAACTGTTCATTGTCACCTATTACAAATATCACATCGCCTCTTCCTAGCGCACTTTCACCACCTTTACTAATGTTCTTAATGCTAGTTTTTTCACAGTAAACTGTACTTGAACTTGGTGAGGGAGTATCTGACCTTTCTGAAACTGTGGTAGGTTTTGCTTTAATTGCTGGAGAAATGTTAACACAAGATCTCTGCCGTTCAATCTCCACTCGCTTTGGCAAAAGCGCCTCTTTAGATTGAATCTGTTTCACACACTCCTCACCCTGTAGGTGGCAAAGTATTGCAGAAGTGGGAACGCGGCATAAACGACTTACTTTCTGAGCCAAATCTTCATAATGGAATGAATGGTCACTGTTCATATTACGAACTTCTACTCCATTTGGATCTGCTACATTAGAGTTATCTTCACAATGCAAAGAAAACCTCGCACCTGCAGTCTCATCACCAACATCTAACTTTAAGTCTGCTAAGTCTGGATATAATCGACCTGTTCTCATGGAAGATTTTGGATTTGAGTGTTCCAGTTCCATCACACTGCTAGCACTATCTAAATTCTTCATAAAACTGGCAGTTCGTCTCATAGCCCCTACATGCGGAACTGATAAATGAACATCCTTCCTTAAATTCCTCATACTCTCACTTCCAGCACCTGACTGAACAGATACTTGTGCACTAGAACAATTGTGCTCTACACTACCACCAACACTTGGCAGTGAACTCACTTCAAAAGGCAATGGACTCTTAGTTGCCGTATTATCACTGCACTTGTTGCCACTTTCAGCTTCAAGTTCCCTACCTATCTCAACTCCATGGTCAACCCTACTATCAAATACTGTCATCACATCATGACCTGAGAGAAAATGTCTTGCAAATGATGAGTGAGATGGCTGCACACATTTGTCAAAGAGAGGTGTTCCTGGCATGTTAGTGGGCTGCTGAACTGTGGCAGCATTCAGTTGTGCCTCTGTGGAATCTTGCCCTTCAATTATCCGTTTCTCAACCTCACTGCAGCGAATGAAGTATGTTAATGAACTCAAGATTCTATTCAGAAGCTCCAGTTTCTTTGCACCAGACGTGACAACTGTTTTTGCTACCTTGACCGGGAAACCCAGTGCACCATACAATTCTCCAAGCTGGGCCCACAGGGGGTTGTATGGGTGTGATTTTGACAATGCATCCAACTGAAAGAAAGTAACTCTGTTAAAAACTATGTACTGTCTACTACAGTAATTCTGTGTAACAATAAAGTAAAGTTGTCTGTCCCTAGTCAAGCCACATCATGAAGTTGTAAAAGGAGAGAAGAGGCTATCTCCACACATTTTCTACTTGATCGGTTTTCAGTTTCTGACTGCTTCAAGCCCCAGATGAAAATCTCCAGCACTCATTCAACAGGAGGCCTGATGGACCCTTGGATGTAGGGGAGAAGGGAAATATCTTTGCCCATGCCAGGAAATGAATGCTCGCTGTCCACCAAACAGCCTAGTTACAATACAGTACAAGTTAGCATTGCTCAACTTAATTACATTTCATTTCCATAAATAAATAAATAAATATTAATGAATGAATATGTAAATAACTAATATATAAATAAACAGAGAAATAAAGATAATAAACACATAAACAGTGCAATAAATAGATAAGCAAATAAAAAAATTTCAATACACTTTAAATAACTCTGATGCATCCAAATTTTACGTTTTTCAACAGTTAATTTGGTTGACGAACCACTACTAAGAAAACTGATAAAAAGTTTGATCACGCCATTCAGTAGAACTGTATGGCTGATGATTAAGCAGTGACTTTGGTTAAACAGATGTGATTGTACATGTTGCAAGAGAAAAACAGACAATTGTTAAAATGTTTTTTCCATAGAATCACTGAGGCAAGGTAGCTGCTGCCACTTGCCTGTGCCATAGCATTTAGTTACTATGGAACAGTGGACCTGTCCACAACATGCATTAGCTATTAACATGTTTTACAAAAACAATTATGTTGACACTCGTCTTTATTTCATTAGCATATATGCATAAACCACAATCATCCTGCACCATCAGCTCAAGCCATTAAAACTTGAGTGAAACTGGTATAACCTTGAAAATAGCCCCTAGAATAGCAAGTATTATCTGTACACCAGAAAACATAAGGACTGTCATGGCTGCTCTGAAAATGCCTCCAACATTCTGCATGGTGTCATGCACCTTTATTAGACAGAGGTTCACAACTGATTTCAAACAACTTGACCTTCTACCCTACAAGATCCAGCTAGTGCAGTCAGTGGAATGAAGTTTAATCAGACACATAAATTTCATCATGAATTTCACACGTGGACAACAACAGGTACAAAATGTTTGTGAGAGATATTCATATTTGTGCAAAATCAAAATTTATATCACCAGGCAAATGAAAACCCCAGCCAACTGCATCACAAACCATTACACAGTGTGAAGGTGGCAGTGTGATATTCAATATCATCATTCAGCATAACTGGCCCACATTTTTTCAAAGATGATAATGTAATTTTGGCATTAACATTGGAGCACTAAACCCACATGACTCAAGCCTTGTTCACACAAGAGTTAACTGAATTTCTAAGGTCAATGAGAAACATGGATTCAACAAGACAGGGCAATGGCACATATGGCCAGAAATACAATTAATTCCATAAACTAGTTGTTTCCTAATCACATCCTACCTGAAAACGGGGACATTTCTTGCCTTTGAAGCCCACTTGATTTAGCAGCTTCTAAATATATTTTGTGAGGCAAATTACAAACCAAAATCTATGCTCATCACCCAAGAAATAGTGGCAAACTGAAACTGAGATGAAATCACTGAAGTCTCAACACAAACGTTACACTGCATTGCAGCAAATATGCACTCAAGGTCAGAGGTCACCTTGAAGATATCATGGTCAAAACGGAATACCGTAAGATAATATTTTTGAAATTTTGTAAATATAAAACTTGAATTAATTCACTGCTGAATTTATTATTGCCTCTTTCTCTGCTAAACAAGGTATTAAAAAATGTGAACACATTTTCCTGCATCAAAATGTGCACTCACCAGTTGTATCGCACAGGGTTTCTTGGAGAAGTGAGGAAGAGACATCTTCCCTGGCAAAACAGTGGCAACCCAGCCCAAATGATGTGTCAGCACAGCCGTTACCAACGTACTCACAAAACTGTAAATAATATGGCGAAATATGGTCATTTATGTTCCTCAGCAGAATTTTTCAATTTTGTGGCACCAACCACACAACACAAATACTTCAAATTTGACACAGTCAGTCCAGAGAGTATTTCATACACCTTGAACAAAACAAATTTCAGTTATTCCCAAAGTTTCATTGTGATCTAAATAAAAAATGTGGTCTTATTGTAATGATGATTTTTTTTTGCATAAGGTAACAACATATAGTGTAACTGACACCTGTACCAGCTAAAAATATCCAAGATAAAACACAAGCATGAGAAGTATGAACATACAATAAATAAAAATTTTAGAAAACTTAATGGTTCAGAAATTCTACCTACAATTCCCATCATATATACATACATATATATTTGTTTTACTTACTGTATTTGCCCACATATAAGACAATCCCCTCCACCACTTTTGTCAGGAAAATACCTATACAAAGCATGTTTAACTTTGTGCATGATTATAAGGTACACACCCACATTTTAGATGGTGAATTAGGAAACAAATTCTTATCTTATACTCAGATAAATATGGTATTTGTAACATACAGTGATGTTCAAAATGTGGAATGTCAACTACTGCCAATAACCAATTATGGCTGCTCTCACACAACCCTTTAAATTCCAGTCTGCTGCAGATAATACCAGACATTTAATCCCAGCACTGATGGGTTAACATATTCATCAGGCTATAAGAAGAAAATAGTTTATCCTCATTAGTCATCTGAAAAATAATATAATTATAATTGTGCAAGAAGTTAAACATGATCTGTATATGTACTGTCCTGCAAGTTTAAGGGTGTGAATGAGGGAGGATGGCGCCTTGCATTAAAGTCATCTTAAATTGGGTATATACAAAAATCCTGCAGTGCAAACCTACATACATGGTACAGACACAACTCCAGGAATCCTTTGCATTGACTACTTTTGAGAGAAGTGCTTTTGTACACAATAAAATGTGAAAATCTGACCTGTCCATTCAGCTTTTTACAATTAATGATTGTTGTACTGGGATGGCCACATATTGTGTAACCACAAATTTTATAACCTTCAGCCAAGCACTATGCCACACCTCACTGGTACTTCTCCTAGTATTACTACTGTCTTGTGCTCAATAAATCCCATGGGCCACATTTCCATGGTGCCTAAATAACTGCTGTGGCACTCAGATTCTGGCAGCACATACAACAAATACTTTTTCCTTTAAATCCTGGTTCACGAAATTACTGAACAGCTCACTCAATGCCACCAATGAATGTTCTAACTAACAAAATCAGTATAGCATAAATAGACTTTACTCCATTGTGGCCTAATTTTTATTACCATAAATATCTTGGCTGTGTAAATAAGTGTGACTCTTTGCCTGAAGACTCATAAATGCAATAGCCATGGTACTGTAAACAATGCTATTACTGCACCTCATGTAAATATGACAGCACAGCATTGCAACATGTGCACTTACAATAATGCATGTTTTAGGTAAACATGGAGTTAGTGTACATTTTGTGAATGTGAGAGAGCAGAACCGTACAGTTTTAACTTATAGTAATGGGTGTTTCACATAAAAAGGCTCATAGTGTACCTTGCATAAATGACAGAGCACACTGCATTTCATTAACACACGTTCACACAAACAGACTGCTAGTGCACTTCTCATACTGTATGCTCTGGTATAAATGAAATCAAATTTTACATTACTTGCTGAATGTACTATGAAGTTTCCACTTTTAAATTCTACACCTATTTGATTTTACAAAAATTTTAGTCAAGTACTGGATTCACTGACAAACTACATTAAACTTAGCCTAAAATAAATTTAATATTGTACACACTCTGTGCAACTGTCTTATACACACAAGTTTATTCCCAGCTAATGGCACAATCAGTTTTTGATGCTCCTACATGTTTTGGCTGCAAATTGCAGCCATTCTCAAGCAGTTACAAGTGCTGAAGTCACGGTCACTGTGCTATATGGGTTGTCAAACTAAAATGGTAAAACACTTATACATATCAGTGTCATTCCATAAACAGACAGTATTATTAAAACATATATTAAAATTAGGACACAAGTGAAGCATTAAAATTACATCCAATGTAGTACCAGAACGTCTGGTGACACAGGAACTCCGCACTACTGCACACAGGAGAGAAATCCACTATCACCAGATGTTTGAATCCTACGTTTTACATAATTTTAATACTTCACTTGTGTCATAACTGTAATACACTTTTAATAATACTGCATATTTACAGAATGACAGGTTTGTTCACCATCACAACATAAATCCAGGGCACAAAAGAGTGGCTCCTAAATTTTTAGCTGGCAACACACATTAACAACAATTTGTCAAGCTCTCTTGTACATCACATGAACTTCGGCAGCTGCCCAGACAATAATTACATAACAAGAGACATGTTTGGCCCATAAGGTGTTTTTATGTTATATTCTAAAAAATAACAATCCTGAAGTGTGATTCAGTGATGTATTTATGGCAAGTTTTAAAAGCTGAAATACACTTCTCAAGTAACACTCACAAGTTGGTAGCTTTTGTATCGATGTTTGCAATTAGATGACACAGATCCTGCAAGAAGTTAGATGACAGGGGTGAGCTGAGGTGGTTCATGTCTGAAGTAAGACCCAACCACACAGGGTAAGTCAATCGAGGCGCCGAAAATACATCAAGCAGCCACTGCACAAGACAAAACAAATATTACACATTAACACTTTAACAAATATTAACTTAGCACTATCATGTAAAGCTACAAAATACACACCAATATCAATCAGTGAAATACATGTTCATATATGGGTGCTAAGCACATGAGTGTGTACAGTGATAGTCAAACTTATTGACTGTACACTTATGTAGATGGTTTTAGAAATTTTAATGTAAAATTACAATAATATACTGTTGGGAAAAAAGGTACCCATACCATGTAAAGTACCACGAATATAATTCCCTTCCAAAAACACTACCCTGAATGTGTCACTTGGGTTGGCACAAGAATTAATACATGAGTAAACAACATGGATATTAAAAAAATACTTTGACGACACCTTCTGTTAAGTGAAAAATTTTCTGCAACAACTCCAAGCCAAAAATAAATTAGCAGCACTTACACATTTTTCATTATAACAAATATGAGAACTAAAGATTAACATACGTTACAGACTGACTGCAGGTACACAGGTTCTACATAATTAGGTGCCTTATTTTATGATAACGGTTTATAACAATAATAATAATAATAATAATAATAACATTTATTAACTGCAATTGGGTTGTCACCCAGTGGCAGTAGTTATTTTACAAGTAAACCAAACATGAAATTGGTTACTACTAAATTTAAGTCGGGAGGGCTACATGAGAAGCGTGTAGTGGCAACTTGGAATCTTGGGAACCATCTCAGCATTTGCTTCTGGGCACAGGGAAACCAAGAAAAACCTGTGTCGAGATTATTGAATGTCACTGGCTGTATCTTGTACTACAAGCCACGGGCAGGCTGATCTTTAAACACTAAACTAAGCGGGCATAATTAGAGGTACAAGGGACCACCAACTTATGACAGCTCACTCTGAGATCATCAGTCAGAAACCAAACAGTTCATGGGTGTGGGGGCCAGCAGTACCGTAACAGCATTTTCCTGTACAGAGTGCAAAAACAGTGAAACATTTCACCTTAGACCCATACTAATACAGCATGTTGGTCTATAGTGGCACTTTTACTTCAGGACCCAATTAACTTTTGCACCTGTTTAAGTGCAGTTTTTCACCTGCTGCATGTCCTCCGAGCCTGCCATCATGAGGTGGACAAACATCTCCTTGTGCAAGTAGGAGTGCTCCACACAGCTACGAAGTCTCTCCATCATGCTCTCCATCACAGCCATGTGCTCAAAGATGAACAACTGCATTTCTCTGCAAAATAACACACAGATTAAGAACACATCACTGTACGTGAAAATTACAGTTGTCTGGGACATAGTACCGTGTGGCCTAGTAGAACAGAAAAGAATTCTGACATAATCATTTTATAACATAGAGCAGCAGTAACCCGCATTTATGAGCGATGACTGTAAACTTATGAACTATCACAATGCAACAGTCAAGTGTGAATGACGTTGAGCAGTAGGGGTGATGGGGAGGCTTAGTTTGAACATAGCAAACCCATGAACTATATTCTTCAGATGTTAGTACAGTACTACTTGGCATCAATGTGTTTGCGCCCCTTGATTTTGAATAACAACTATGACATTTGGCATTACTATTCATGTTATATGTGGTTAGTGCTGATCATGGCAGGAAAATCACTGAACCCTTATTGTTTTAGAAACACAAAACACTACATAAAAAATACTCATTTGCACACAGTTTTTAAGGATACTGGATGCCTCCACTGCAGCACAAGGTAGAAATAGTCTGGTAGTTGCAGAAAAATATACCGCTCATTTGCAAGATACATAATTTCTACAGAACATAAAGTTTATGTATTATCCACCAAACTGCACAAGCCTAACGCCTTCCACAAGAACAAGGTAAGGCGACCGACAAGGATGTCAACTTCTGTACACAAACATCTCTAATGAAAAGTATGCCACATACAGTGTGTTCAGTACAAATGAAATGTGTGACAGTTGTGGGGGTGGTGGCAGGAGTGAAGCAAAAGAAGGGGGAGAAAAACATGACCTAGAACCACTGACAAGGTTTGCCAAAGCCCATCCTGCTTACAAAACTGCTCAAACATGCACTTACACACATAGCAATGTTGGGCATGACAAACAAAATATTCTGAACTTAGAACTGGTGCTACTTCAGCTGAAACATACAGTTTCAAACTGAAGAGTTGTCAATTACAGATTTCTTTATATGCAAGTATTAATGTAACTTTTTGTGTATTATTTTCTAATTCCTAAGTACAAAATGTAAAATTTTTATTTCTTGTTTTCTCCAGCGTCTGACAATTTAATGCTATTCCCACAACCGTTAATTTCCAGCTCTTATCATTTGCTCACAGCCATCCCTTCAGAAATGATCAATTGAGGTTTCACACTATATCCTTTTTAACACTTCCTTATTCTAAATTAAAAAAAAAAAAAAATCAACAGAAAATTTTCAATGTATATTTAAAATCTCATGTACTTTCAAAAGTACACGCTAATCCGACAATGTATTTGCACTTACTCTTCCTCCTCTGGTGTCAGACTGACTACTACAGCAAGTCCAAGTTTTGTTCTACGACGACCAGCTTGTCCAGCATCTTCATTCATGGTGTTTTTGGAGGACCATGGAGAATTCTGTGAGCCACACTCCAAGGAAGTGCTCATATTCCTCAGCCAACGTCGCTGAAGGCTCGACAGACTGCCACCAGAGTAACATGATGACGGATTGTTAAGGAACGAGGAGGAGCCTGAAAACACAAAAACTGCAAGTTTACCAGCACTCAGTCTTCATTCTAAATTCTATATGAGATCTGAAATTTCTATGGCTGTTCATATCCAGCATGTGGTAGTCTGGGTTGTAGGATGATGCAGCTTTGGAAGTGCAGTAGATTACTTTAAGGGAACATCTTGCCTCAATCTTCAGGGTCAGATATGGAGACAGAATTTTACTCTGGCAAGTTGGAAAACATCAGTCTGACTACACGATGTCACAACATCAAAGATGGCCGGCTGAATCTTTCATTACCCTTTTTGTTTCTTAGTTCCTTTTGTGTAGATACAAATTTAAAAAAGATAGTACCAAATAATGTGGATTCAACCACAAGCTGTGTTAGGCATGTGCAAATGTGCTATGCCAATATCTTAATTCCTTGTGGAATGAAGTAACTTTTCTGCAGCATCAAATCTGCATTACGAAATTTCTAAATTTAGTAGTCACTTTTGATTCGGGTAAGTGTGGTATTTTGCATTTGCAGAGCCCCCACTTTACATACAGGAGCTAACAAAAACATTAAATTGTTTAAAAATCACTTCACATGTTAACAAACATTCTCAGTTGTCACATTATAAGAACATGAGAATTAAGGAGAAATATATAACTGCTAACTGATCTGTTCAAATGACTGTATGGACAGGTTTTGAAACCTTAGAGATGAAATTCCTGGCTACTCACACTGAAGCCCCATTAATTATGGATCTAATATATTACAGCACAATCACCATGGTGGGGTGAGTGGGCATGTAAGCCCAGCCCATCAAAAGGAGAGAAGCTGGAAATGGGTTGTCACAGCACACATATGCAAAGACATGGGGCTACAGTCAAAGAGCACAGGCAACACCAGTGCTGAAATGGCAGTACACACTGTGACAGCGTGATGGAACTACAGTCACAACACAGAAGCAGACACAAACAGGAATGAGGTCAGAGTAAGCAGAACCCACTAGAATGTGTTTACAGAGACAGCTCACATTGATCTCTGACGTTCTAAGTGGAACATACCTAGAATGTCTACAGAAAGAGCTGAAAATAACTTCTATCCTTTTGGTGAGGCAGACCTAGAAAGTTTGTTCTGAGAGAGCTGACAGTGTCTTCTAACTTTTGGTGCATGACAAATGATGCACTTTTGCTTTCCTGTTACTACAGCCAGTCTAGTGAGCTTTACTGCCCAACCATGCTGACGTGACGGTACACTAGTGTGTAAATTGTCAGTCCGTCCCTTAGGGTGTTCAGTTCAGTAGCTGGCAATGTAACTACAGCTGACTCAGCAATATTTGACTGACACTTTTTAACAGTTTTTCACAATCCATGTAGTAAAGCTAAATATAGACAGGTCTTATTTTATGCCAGGGTTACATTCCTGAAAAAGTCACACAATTCGAACATAAAAATCTAATTTCAAACAGTGTATTTCCTGGGGGTTAGGGGATTGACAACCGCATCCTACATATTGTACGACTACATCACTAGTGGACATATGGACTTGTATGGTATAGAGATATAAACATATACTGTATGTACAGTATATATATTTCTAGACAGTATACATGCATTTCTGTACAATACATTTATTTCTAATGCAACAGAAATGTAAGAGATTAACATCCATTGTTTTTGGTATGGTTCATTCCAATAGCAGACACAGACACTTTAGTTCTTTCTTTAAATCTATCAGCATTATCATGACTTGTACGTACAATACCATCAGCAGGTCTCAACATTATAGCAAATGTCAACAATTCATTCACCTTTTCCATTTCGTTTATTACATACAATTTCTCTTCAAAACCAATGATCTTTTGCTGATTTTGCACCTGAACTGCACTAGGTGATGCAGACTGACATTTGTCACTCATGCTATTAAGCAACACCAATGGTGTGAAAGAGGAAACTACATGACCCACATGACTACATCAATGTAATCAATCCAAACATGTGACTAATGGTGTGACAGTTATGTCACTTTCTGCTAGCCTCATTCATAACATAAGTGTGGCCATGGGTCTATGCCAAATTGTGTTAAACCAAAAATTATCGCGCAAATTTTCAAGTCGTGTTAAAGCAAAGCCATGCAAAAATAAATCATATGCAATGAGATATGCCTGTGAAAGAGAAGTGTCACTTAATTATGCACAATGCCCTGAACACACAGTTCTGGTATATATCCAAACATTCTTAACTTTGGCATGAGATGGAGGTGAACAGTTATCTTCATTTCCTGCCTGCTTTAGCCCCAGGGACAGGACTGGAGACTGAATGGGCCCTGATGCCATTCTGAATGTTATGAAGAATAGACAAGTCTCTGACCCTGCTGGAAACTGAACCCTGAGAAGTGAGTCAAGCACCTCATGACAATGTCACTAACCTGCCTGAGGTATCTTGGTTCACACCCCACCTAGTTTTCAGCAAATTTATTGTCTGTACACATTTCCAAAGACAACAAATGAGACATACACCATATTATTATTATTATTATTATTATTATATTAAGATAACAACAATAAAATTATTCGTACCTTGCCTGGAGTCTGGACTTGAAGTGCAAGTCCCAAATCCACCAGAAGAATAGCCCACAGACCCAATACTGCTGGCTGATTGCAGGGATGCATCTCCACAAAAACCACTGTCCACTTCCAAACTGCTGTACTGCTGTTTTGTCCTCAACTCAATATCCAAAGGACCACTCCCAATATTCACTGAAACACAGAATTGTGGGTTACGGAAAGAATTACCAGAAACTGTCACCCCACCATCTGCCTGCAAGCCACCTTCACTCTGCACACCTTCCATCACCCCAGCCAGTTGTCACTTGCACTGTGGCTTCAAAGAAGTCCTTCATTGTGTTCTCAGTTTGTTACCAGTGCTGTACTGAGGGCAATGTAGCTTTGGTGGAGGAGCAGGCACATCATTTATAAAGCTGAACCAACCATTTTCATTCTTTTCTTAACAAAAATCAGTTAATGCAGTCTAAAGTGAAAGTTTGTAGCTTCACAAATGTTACAATTAGATGTAATCTACATACCCTGATTTGTATCTAGGCAACTTCCCTGAGAAGTCAAGTATTCATTCATTGAGTTGACTGAGCTGTCACATGAATCTTCTAAGCTGCGGTCACTGAAATATGGTAAAAAGGTTCATGCAGAAAAAAATCTCTATATGCATTTCATATTGTTAGAGTTATCAAATTAAGGTTCAACTGGGTTCAACAGGGGAAACTATGCTGTGCACAAAATTTTGTTGAGAAAACTCAGAAAGTGGTGGTATAATATATAGCATGAAGGTAACAACAAGAATTCATTTGGCTGAATACTGTCCAATGATAGACCTTGGGTGCCAGGGGTATTCATTCTCTATGTTCTACTATCAAAGAGCACTGGCTGCATGTGAACTCACTCACACTTCCACATAATAAAGACAAATCTAGAGTTTTGATGCAACATAATACACCATATAGTACATTTCAGTACTGGTATCTGATGCACTTTCCCTTAAATACATGATGCTACAAAAGAAAAGTAAAATATCTCCTCATCAGTGGTCACAACTTCCATCTTAAGAATTTTTTTATCTTCTCAGTGCTTATTGAAATACATCAAGAAATTTTATTATTGAAATATATCTAGAAGGTTCATTAGATCTTCATAAAACATGGAAGACCTTTAGACAAAGCTGAATTAATAAAATTTAATTGAATTAGAGTATTTACAGCCAATTAAAAAGGCAGGGTTTTCAGTCAAAACACAACTTACTACTTAACAAATCAGCTACATGTTTTGGCTACTGTTTTGCAGCCATCTTGAGGCTGATCCTAAGCATACAAAAAGCAGGAAATAATGAAATAATACAGCTGCAATACTGGTTGAGATCTCAGACCTTACAATGTGTTAAAGTACATACTGTACATAATATGTAGTCACACGTATAACATGTAATCAAAATCTGCTAATCCAAAAGATGATTCAAAGTTTTGGGAGTGAGACAACATTCAGATGGGAAGAATGAGGAAAGAATCACACCCTTGGTGCAAAAGAGTCAAACCCTGGTTGCTTCTGTTACCATGCTCTCTGTGATGTATGTGCTGAGGAAGAAGAAACAGTTCAGTGTCATGCATGGCTGCATGTATGCTCTGTGGAAGTGCTGACGAGGAAAAAGAAAAGGGCATGCACTGACTATAAAACATAGTGCAACCAGACAGCAGAACTCTGATAACATATGGCAAACACTTGATTTGCTCTTAGAATGAATCAATGATGAATGAAAGAAGCCAAGATGTACTGCATAAATATTATGGTGGCCCATCATATGATCAGTTACTGTGTGTGTTAGTAGTGTGTTCCTTGGGCAGTACATGCTGAGGAGGAGGAGGAGGAGAATAACAATAATAATAATAATAATAATAATAATAATAATAATAATAATAAGACAATGAAGAAAAGGAGAAGAGGGAGGGGGGAGAAAAGGAGGAGAGGGAGAATGAAGAGGGGAGGAGGAGGAGGGTGGGTGAGGAGGAGAAGCTGAGCACTCAAAATGGCTGCAATAGTTGCCAGAAGTGGCCCACAAAGCATGATTACATACTGCAGGTATATAAAAAATGGAATGAAGAGGGCACAGCATATAACTGAAGACAGTATCATGGTTACATACTGAACACTAGAGAAATTAATGAGGATAATGAGTGCACACTGCCTGGGGAGGATAATGTGTGCACACTGCCTTGGAGCTTAAGGCTTTAAATTAACCTTATGATTACAGTATTGCTGTGTTGTCCATCCTCAGGGCGAGATTTAGCAAGACATTATCTCAACAGACCACAGAGTCCATATTGATGGAGATTCACTCTTTCTAAGAGATCAACTGAACAAGTCCCTCCCCACTTCGTCATCTTGCTACACAAACAGATCCAAATTCTGAAATTTTCTTCCCTGTGGGATACAACACTCAAGACAAGAAGTTCCTGATATTTTGAAAAATCAGGAACTACTTACACAACAACACAGCATCACATTTGGCAATATATCAATCTTCGGCCACACTGCAATCTTGCATTGCGTGTTGTTCAGAATACCAGACGATCAACAAAGTCCAGAGACTGAGTACCACTATACCGTAACATACAGGTGTCCAACCGAAAACCAAACCCAGATACACAGCACGTTTAACAGGACAATACCAAGCCTATCACCATGTGTATGCTACATTTCATCATCTAACATCTTAGACACACAGTCTAGCTTAATCTGCTGTCTGTAACAGATGTCTGAAGCACAGTGTAATGCACATATCTTGTGTTTATAACTATGCAGGACAGTTTAATACAGATGATTTTCAAAGATATTGTACGAAATGTGTCACACGAAATTTAGAAGACAGTTTCCTGGCATTTCAGACCCTTCAAAATCAACAATGAATAAAGCTTAAAACAAATTTTAAATAAGACGTTTACTGTTGAACAAGCAGCAACAGAAAACATGACATGTTCATTCAGAAGAAACATTTAAATCTGAACCCAGACATATGGCAGGTTTACTGGCCAGTTCATGACTCACACACCACCTATACTATCACTGTGTGTATTGTACTTTTTTTTTGTTTATAAGTATTCAATATTGGTTAATTGGAAGGGTTTTCATTATGAAAGCCCACATTAAAAAAGAAATTGTATGAAAAGTATCACAGGAAATTTATACCATGGTTTCCCAGTGCTTCAGTGCCTTCGAAATCAGCAATACATCAAATCCTGCACAAATTTTGAACAGTGGATTCACTGTTGAATAAGAAGTTGTGCCATAGTTCAGAAACACGTTTTTGTGCTGTTAAGGCACTGATGCCACCATTCTGGTTTTCCACAGTGCCAGTCACCTTACCTCCCACCCTTTCCTCCAACTTCCTTCCTTTGGACCTCCTGCCATAACATATGTTAGTTTGCAACAATATTTTGACATGTGCTTCCTGTGGGGAACACTGTCTAAATTTTCGTCTTGGTATGTAAGTTCTAAGTTCAGTTTTCGCTCTACAGCGGGAGACAAGCAGGACCCATGTGTCAATGTTATGAGTTCAGTTTCATTTCTTTTGTCTGTGTCACATCATGTTATTTTTATGGAACATATTTTTGGCCAGGTTTGTGTTTGTTTTGTGAACTGTGTTATCAGTGGGGTAACATCTAGTTAAACTGGCCATATTGTGAGTTTATTTATGTCACTGTAGGTTCACATACCTATTTATTCATTCATGTTCTTTGTCAAATATTATTATATTTAAAACCTCACAGTAAGCTGTTCCACTTGCAAAGCCAGACTGCTTCCATCTTTTTGGGCAAGGTCAAAAGGAGGGTGGTGCAAAAGGATACCAAATATAAGGCATTCTTTCAGAACAAACATTACACAATACTGGAATGCGATTAGAAGCCTCCCCATGAAAACCTTTAACACAGACATCACAGGGGGTTTGTGTGTTGGAAGTCATCTGTACATGCAGACACAAAATTATTTTGCTTGAAACCATACATATTTACACTTGTGTCAAACTCCAGTGGGTAGAACGTGTGGTGAGGGTATGCTTTTGTCAGTTTCTGTGAAGCAGTGTGATGGTGTAAATGATCCACTGCAAAATAAAGTATAAATGAGACTAATACACAAGGTCCTGTTACATGTAATTAAAGATGGCTTATGGTGCAACAATAACAATAAACTCTGAAAGGTATATGAGACAAATTATCACTTTTGTCTCTTCTTTCTTGTTTTAACTCTAAGTTACAAAGTAACAGACTGTGGGTTCTTCCAGCAAGATGGTGTAACTGCCCACACACTGTGGAGTTCAGTTTCAGCCTTACAGAATATTTTAAGAGACCAAATAATTAGTCATCCTTTGTGGCTTGCTCCTTCACCTGCTCTAACCTCATGTGACTATTATCTGTGGGAAGTATGAAGGACAAGACATACAAAAACAATCCATGCACACAGGATATAAGTACAGAAATCATCAGTTGTGCAATATCAGCAATTTCTAGACAAGAACTTCAAAAAGTAAACAATAATTTGTTCATCAGGTGTCAAACATGTCTGAGACTTAAGGAAGGTCATTTCCAACTCAAATATTAAGAGTAAGCTACACATGCCACCATTGTTTTATGCTTTTTTTGCATTAACTCCCAATGCCACATATACCACTTACTAATTTACCCCCTCTCATTTTTGGTTTAACATCCTTTGGCTGGCTGCAATTTGTTATGCTAATCTCTAACTATTCCATTATTTCTTATGGTAATATCACTTTTGATTTATATGTTTTTGTTTTATGTCCACTTTTTCAGGAATACAACTGGGGCATACAACAAGGGCATGGCATATACAGGGTGTCCCAGGAGGAATGTGCCAGACTTCGGGAGAGTGTTCCTTATGTTAAACTATACCGATATAGCCCAAAACACCTACATCCAAAGTTGAACGGTTACGGAGATAATGGCCAGAGAAGTTTGAAACTTTGACAGCTGTTACTCACTTATTGATTACCAAATACATATTGAAACTGGCAGGAATATGT
>Ga0123355_10005488_pt1 | contig 18590 bp, 16 predicted proteins | sample TergutEmb28metaG_3_FD_89872 | JGI IMG/M metagenome (GOLD analysis project Ga0123355, IMG submission 89872) | Embiratermes neotenicus P1 segment gut microbial communities from Petit-Saut dam, French Guiana - Emb289 P1 | ecosystem: Host-associated > Arthropoda: Insects > Digestive system > Gut ... | reverse complement strand
TTTTATCAAAGTCAAACAATACTAAATCCGCCCACATGCCAACCTTAATCAGGCCGCGCTCAGAAAGACCTATACGCGCCGCAGGGAAGCCCGTCATTTTATGTATCGCAGTTTCAAGCGAGAACAGCTTGCGCTCTCTGCAATATTTAGAAATAACTCGCGGGAAAGTACCGTATAGGCGCGGGTGCGGCACACTGTATGTGACAAGAGGCGCCGAACCGCCGTCAGAGCCTATCATGGTGAAAGGCTTTTTCATGATTAACTCAATATCTTCTTCACACATGCCGAAACTTAGCTGCTGCACATTGCCTTCTTCCTCTATCATGAGATCGATTGCCGCATCAAATGGGTCTTTACTAAGCTTATCTGCGATTTCTTGCATATTCTTGCCTTTAACCCACGCGTTTTTCTCGCTTGGAACAGAGGTTATGAATACATCAGCCCATTCTTTCAAACTTGAAGCAAATGAACGACGCATTTCCTGATCGATTTTCTGACGTGTTTCAGAGCACTTGAGGCGCTCGACCATTTTTTCCATGCCGCCTTCGTGCGCCCATTGCGGCACGGTCGATGTGAGAGTTGTGGCAGAGGCAGGGTATGGATATTGATCGACCGTCACGTCTATACCACGTTCGCGAGCCCGCTCCATGAGCGCCAGCGTAGCATGAGCTTTGTATTTCCAGTTTTTTCTTCCGGTTATCTTATGGTGAACCACTTGAACAGGCACACCGGTCTGAACGCCTACATCTATCGTGTCTTCTACAGACTGGATAACTTTGTCGCCCTCATAGCGCATATGGCTCTTATAAAGGCCGCCGTATGGCGCCAAAACTTTGGCAAGTTCAATAATCTCATCATTTTTAGCAAAACAGCCGGGTGGATATATAAACCCTGTTGTAAGTCCAAAACAGCCTTGCTCCATGCTCTCTTTTGTGTATTCACGCATTTTATCCAGTTCTTCAGGGGTTGGCTCTCTGTCGTCAAAACCCATAGCCGCTATACGAATAGTGCCATGCCCGACCATCATAGCGAAATTAACTGAAGTGCCGCTTTGCTCGACTTTATCAAGATAGCTTTTGGCGTCTGTCCAATCAAATTCCACGCCATCATTCAAAAAGCTCACATACTTCTCAAGTAAATCGCGGCGCTCAGGCGCCACAGGCATGGGTGATATACCACAATCACCTGCAAGCTCAGTAGTAATTCCCTGTAGAATGCGGCTCTCGCTGTATTTATGACTTAAAACCCCATAATCACTGTGTGAATGAATATCCACAAAGCCGGGCGACAAAACATTATGCTTCGCATCAATCACCTTCGCGGCTGTACTCTCACAAATCTTACCGATCTTTGCGATTTTGCCGTCTTTTACGGCCACATCGGCAATATACCAAGGCGAATTGGTGCCGTCAACAACCTTAGCATTTTTAATGAGCAAATCAAACATGTGAACCTCCTCAGATAGTTAGTGGTGGAATAACTGTTAGGGTTATTTTAACAAATTTTGCGGGGGGAGTGCAAGGGGAATTATTATGTGGAGGTGGCAGTGAGAGTATTGTTCTGCAGTACATAATGCTGGAAAGATTTTGTAGGGGTGACATAAGGTGCTACTTGCTCGTTTCTGTTACGTCATTGCGGGCCCTCGACAGCAGCTAGAGCTACCTGGCCGGGCGGCCAACGAACTTGACCCGCAATCTCTGGATATATTTGAAGTTCTGGATTACGCTTACTGGCTACTGTCGAGGGCTCAGAATAATGGCCTTTTATGTTTTAACTATTTAGGAATGCAAGGTGTCCATTCTCGAAGTAAGTTAATCACGTGTTTTGACTATTCCCAGCCTCGAGTTTCTCCTCCCATAGTATGGGAAATATTCCTATAGCGACCATGAAAAATGAAGTTTTCGTAGATATTCTCAAGCAGCAGTATTAAGCTATCATCCATATCCATCGACAACAAGTCGCTAATGCTTAGTCTATCTTCAATATCGTTATAAAAATGAAAATTATAGCGACTAAAAGTAAACCCATTTTCTCCTAGGAGAGTCCATGATCTTATTATGGTTGTTGCGAGCATGTAAGGATCTGTGTGATCTAAGTTAAAGCGTATATTTACGTTATTGCTTTGATGATGAAACACACTATGACCAGTACTTCGGGGATTAGATACCTGAATCAAACGAATACTGTCGCCAAATTCCGGTTCTAGTATTTGAGCTAAATAAAAAACGGTTACTTCGTTATATGTATTTCGAAAGTTTCCATCACGTCCATAAACTCTAAAAGTGATGTTTTCATTACTCCTTAAAATGATGGTTGACTCGAAAGAATTAGACTTCCATGAATGTCTAGGGAATTCAATTATTAAGTCATAGTCCGGAAAATACTCAGCTACATAGGCTTGAATATCACGATTGGCAAAAAATGCCCCAATGGGGTTTCCAAAAAACCAGACCAAAACAGAATTTGAGATAAATAAAGTTGGAGCTATTAAAAGTACAACCCCGAGTATCATTACAATAGCTTTACTATATTTTTTCATAGTTAAATCTCTTTTCCTTGATAATTTTATCAAAAATCCCGCTGAAATTCCTGGTATGACTGCAATAATTGAAAAAACAACAAAAAATAGAGTAAGTAGCAGTTCAGAACGACTAAAGTCGATTAGAAGCATGGAAAGAGGCAAAATGACAGTAGGCACAAGAAGTAATTTTGTTTTATTGATTATTATAGGATATGCAAATAACAGAGGAATTAGCATGTTGAGTAGGCCTGCGACACTAATAATAAAATGGAATTCAATAACTGCCGCGAACAGTGCCATAGTAAAACTGCCGAGGCATATAAACTGAATTAATTGAGATAAAGTTTTTTTGTTTTTATCAAGTGCATTTCTATTATCTTGGATCACCATTAATCACCTCGATATGATATGTTGCTATACTTAGTGATTATATCATGCTTTCAAATTTTGGAAAAATATTTTGGCAAACTAAAACTCATCGATTTGCATTAGTGCTTCAGTCTATCTATTATGCGTCGCAGACTCCAATCCGCAAGCCGGGCTTTGCCCGGCAGTCGATTCATACATACAGGAACATCGTGAAAATGCCAAATTGAACCGGAAAGAAGTCCGGACGCGCAAAGTGCGGCTTTTGCCGTAGGCAAGCGGGAACCCATTTAAACGAAGTTTAAATGGGTAGCGAAAAGTTCTGAGGCCGCGTAGCGGCGACGCATTTTCACGAAAGGGCGCCGATAAATCGGCGCCCGCTCTTATACTTCCATAATAATTGTCAATATCATAGGCCTTCTCTTAGTCTTCTGCCATACGAAGTCTTTCAGCGTATCCCTGACCAGATTCTTAATATGCGACCAGTCTGAGATATGGTTTTGTTCGCATTTTTCGAGTGCGCGCGCGGTTACTTGGCGCGCTTTTTCCATGAGGTCTTCGGATTCTTTTACGTAGACGAAGCCGCGGGAGATTATATCAGGGCCTGCAAGGACGGTTGAGCTGCCTTTGTCCATGGTTAGGACTACAACTATGAGCCCGTCTTGCGAGAGGAGCTTGCGGTCTCTGAGAACAACATTGCCGACATCGCCGACTCCAAGGCCATCGACAAATATTTGTCCGGCAGGGACTGTGCCCTCAATCTTTGCGAATTTATCTGTTATTTCAAGAACCTCGCCGATATTCATGACGAAGATATTTTTCTTGTTCATGCCCATCAGTATACCAAGCTCTTTGTGGAGCTTGAGGTGCTTGAACTCGCCGTGTATCGGCATGAGATATTTGGGCTTTAGGAGCGCGTGAATCAGCTTGAGCTCTTCTTTTTTTGCATGGCCTGAAACGTGGATGTCAGTCGTTGGGCCTTCATAGATGACTTCTGCACCAAGGCGCATGAGCTCGTTAATTACGCGGCCTATGGTTTTCTCGTTTCCGGGTATCGCGGAAGCTGAAATTATAACTTTGTCGTTTGGTTTAATCTCGACCAGGCGATGGTCGCCGCTGGCCATTCTCGATAGGGCGGCCATAGGCTCACCTTGGCTGCCGGTAGTTATGATAACCAGCTGCTTGTCTGCGAAATTACCGATCTCAGATATATCAATCATGCAGTTTCTGGGGATTTTCAAATAGCCAAGTTCCGTAGCTGTTCTTACGGCATTTTCCATGCTGCGGCCTATTACCGCAACTTTTCTGCTGTATTTTGCTGCTGCGTCTATAATTTGCTGGATTCTGTGCACATTAGAGGCAAACGTCGCTACCATGATGCGTTGATTGTTGCTTTCCTCAAAAATGCGTTTGAAAATCGGGCCCACGGTACGCTCGCTCATACTGTAGCCGGGGCTTTCGACATTGGTGCTCTCACAGAGTAAAAGTTGAACGCCTTCACGGCCAAGTTCTGCGAATCTGGCCAAATCAATCGGGTCGCCGATAGGGGTATAGTCAATTTTAAAGTCGCCGGTATGCACCACGAGCCCGGCAGGTGTCCAAATCGCCATTGCGACCGCGTCGGCTATCGAGTGCGTGACAGGTATGAACTCGACTTTGAAGTTTTTGAGCTTCAAAGGCAGCAGGGAGCCCGGTTCGACTACATGCAGCTCAGGGTTAAGCTTATGCTCTTTAAGCTTGTTGCCTAAAAGTGCCAGTGTTAGCTTAGTGCCGTAAATTGGCACATCAAACTCCCTAAGGAAATAGGGTATGGAGCCAATATGATCTTCATGACCATGAGTCAAAAGCAGAGCCTTTACTTTGCTTTTATTTTTTTGAAGATAAGTAAAATCAGGAATAACAAGGTCGATGCCAAGCATTTCATCCTGTGGGAAAGCCACGCCGCAGTCCACGATTATAATCTCGTTTCCGCATTCTAAAACAGTCATGTTCTTTCCAATTTCTTGCAAACCGCCCAAGGAAATAACCTTAAGCTTAGGTTTTTTTGATGCCAAAATTACACCTCCGAAAATTTAACGAAACGACGAAGCCCTTGCCTAAGCAGGACAGCGTTGTTCGCCATAATAAATGTATGTATTACGTATTATATTTATAGCCGGTTTGTACGACCGCGCATAAGGTCACAAAGAAATAAGCCTATACGACATATATCGACAGGCTGTGCTGGAATTATGACATTACAAACACTTAATTATACTTCTAATCCGTAATCCTCAGCATTTTCCATAAACAGAGCAGCAACTTCATTGAATTCAACTTCATCATCAACAAGGGTGTAGATAATTTCATCATCTTCCTCCCCAGTTTCTTTGATTATGTGAGCCTCAAAGTCGTCACTCTCATCATCTTCGTCTTCATCCGTTGCAGGGGTAACAAGCATATAATTGCTCCCTTTATGAGAAACGGCGTCAATTATTATATACTCGTGTGAAACACCATCTTCGTCCACAACTACAACAATTAAATCCTCGTCTTCCAACTCGTCAAAATCATCAAAATTATCCAAAACACACCATCCTTAATCATTAGTTTTTGTATGATTTATATTATCCAGATAGCCTTGTAGTATGTATATCGCGGCGGCCTCATCTATATTTTCTCGGATTTTATTCCTGCTTATTCCAAGCTCGGCCATAAGACGCTCCTGAGATATGCTTGAGAGGCGCTCGTCCCACAATATGATTTCAAGGCTTTTGAAATTCCTATGAAGTCGTTCTTTGAACTCTACAGTTTTCTCGCAGCGCTCACCAATACTGCCATCCATATTCTTCGGATAGCCAAGAATGAGCTTGGAAACGCCATAAAGCCGCATAATCTCACGAAGCCTCAAAATAGACCCTTTGAAGCTGTCGGGTGAATCTCGCCTTATTGTTTCCACGCCAAGCGCCACAACTAAATTGGGGCAGCTTACAGCAACACCAATATTTTTATCCCCGTAATCAATTCCAAGTATACGCATTATTTTGTCACATTGTTGTCGAGATAAAAGGTCACGAGCTCTTCTAAAAGCTCATCTCGCTCTAATTTGCCGATAAGTATTCGCGCATTTCTGTGGCTTGTGATATACGTCGGATCGCCGGACATGATGTAGCCCACAATTTGATTCACAGGATTATAACCCTTCTCTGTAAGGGCTAAAAAAACCTCTTTGAAAATTTCTCCTGCGAAGGACTTGGCGGACTTTTCGAGCTCTATGAACTTTTGTGTATCAGAAAGATTTTTCATAACGGCTACTCCATAAGTTAATCAGCTACAGCTTCTAAATGGGCTTATATTTCATGAATCTTCAGTAAGCACTGAACAACCTCATTCCTACCAATTTGCTTCAAATTAATTAAAATACATCGTCGCGTGCATCGCGCTCGTACTTCGCTATAGTACTGCGCTCACACGCTCCTCGTCTTTAAAAAAATGTGCGCAAATTAGACGGAAGCAAGTTGTTCAATACTTACTTTAAAAATTAACCCACTTTAATCATAATACACTTGAGCCGGGAATGCAAATTACAATTTAGTTAAGTTTTAATAAAAACATTCCTTGCGTGAAGGAGTGAGCCCTCTGCATGAGCAATTTCGACTTCTAAAATTTGGTTGGTGAGGTCTATGGTTGATTGCTGCCTCACGACCAGATAATTGCGTGAATGTCCTTCGTATATATTCTGGCCGACTGCTTGTTCAAATAGCACAGGAAGCTTGGTCTGCTCAAACCTTTTAGCAAAATCATGCGCTAGGGCATCTCCGAGAGCACTCATCTCCTTGGCCCTTTCACTCTTTATCTGAGATGGCACATGATTATCCATCAATGCGGCTTTTGTGCCTGTTTTTGGCGAATACGGAAAGACATGAACCTTGGAAAACCCCATTCTCTTTACGAACGCAAGGCTCTCTTGAAAATCTTTATCGCTCTCTTCCGGGAAACCCACGATAATATCGGTGGTGATGCCTAAATCCGGCATAATCGCTCTCAAACTAGTCACAACGGCTTCATATTCAGCTGTATTATAGCGCCGATTCATAGCGGTCAGTGTTCTGTTACAGCCACTCTGCAAAGAAAGGTGCACATGGTCGCAGAGTTTATGGCAATCGGCGAAAACTTTCAGCAGCTCGTCTGTCACAGAACGCGGCTCGATCGAGCCAAATCTGATGCGCTCGATGCCGTCTATTTCATGGAGTTCACGCAGTATTCCGGCTAGATTTATCCCTCTGCCGTCATTGATATCTTTACCGTAGTTGCCTACATGTATTCCGGCCAGAACTATTTCTTTGCATCCGGACGCAGCCAGTTTTTTGGCTTCAATAATCACATTGTCAGGGTTGCGACTTCTGACGGGTCCGCGTGCATAAGGAATGATGCAGTATGAGCAATAATTATCACAGCCCTCCTGTATTTTGATATATGCTCGGGCTTTATCGGGCGAATTGCTTATGCTCAGGTCCTCAAACTCTGTTTGATTACTTATGTTGCTTACGAAATTCTTTTGCTTCTTGCCTTCGAGATACTGAAGAATGAACTCAGCGATTCGCATACGATCTTTTGTCCCTATCAGTATATCGACACCATCAATGGCTTTGACGGTCTCGGAGTCGACCTGGCTGTAGCAGCCGCAAGCGACAATGACAGCCTCAGGATTGAGTTTTGCGGCCTTTCTAAGTGCTTGGCGGGATTTTTTATCGCCAAAATTTGTGACAGTACAAGTATTTATGATATAGATATCCGCTCTATCTTCAAAATCCACGACGTGCGCACCATTGTTCTTAAGAATTTCAATCATGGCTTGAGTATCGTACATATTAACTTTGCATCCTAATGTGATGTGAGCAACTGTTTTGTCGTTTAATGTTGACATGCTTTTTCTCCCGAAAATTTGAAATTTATTTTTTTGCTTACATTGATATTTGAACCAAATCCGCACAAAATATTTGTTTTCATAACTGTTTTTGAAGGAATTTATAGTGGCTCAACTTAAGAAAAATCCTTAAGTTGAGCCAAGCCGCATTGCTTTGCACTATAATATAGAATATCACGCTTTTATGTGCATGACAAGACTTCGTTGCGGGAACAATAGAATCCTATTCAAGCAAGCTTTTCAAGGAGGGATTACATGAACGGCATGAAAACGGCGATTTTAGGTATAGTGAGTGGCTTGGCAAACGGCCTTTTTGGTTCAGGCGGAGGTAGTATAATAGTGCCGGGGATGCAGCGGTTTTTGAATATTCCGCAGCATAAAACCCATGCGACCGCCATAGCGATTATACTGCCGTTGACTATTGTAAGCGCGATAGTTTATCTGCGTATGGCCAGGGCGGAATGGAGCATTATTTTTTGGGTTTCTGTTGGTGGTGCTGTCGGTGGTTTTATTGGTGCTAGGCTGCTAAACAAAATTTCCGGCAACCTACTTCACAAAATATTTGGCGCGTTCATGATAGTGGCGGCTGTGAGGATGATATTTTGAATTATATAGTATATGTATTGATAGGGATTGTGGCAGGCGTTGTGAGCGGGCTGGGTATTGGCGGAGGCACCATATTGATTCCGGCGTTGACGTTTATTTATGATTTGCCTCAGCAACAGGCGCAAAATGTAAACCTGATTTACTTTATACCAACAGCGGTAGTGGCTCTTATATCTCATTTCAGGAGCGGGAACATAGAGAAGGAGCCAGTGAAAAAGCTGGTTTTGTTTGGTGTTATAGGGGCTGTAGTGGGGGCATTAATCGCTGTGAACATGAACCCGGAGTTGCTGCGAAGATTTTTTGGAGGGTTCCTGCTTGTGATGGGGATATATGAGTTTTCCCGCAAAGAAAAGAGCGATCAAAAACCTGCAAAAAAGTAAGAAAAGCTTAGATTGTTTAGAGGCCAGAAGAATGGTAAAATATGGGTATGAACCCCTGGGTCTTCGCCCCAAACCCCACTTCTTTCTTGTAAGAAAGAAGCAAAGAACTTTCATAAGACCCGGCGCGTTTGCGCCGGGTCTATGGATGAAGTTTTGATTAAACTTTTTCAAAAGTTTATGGGGTTTGGGGCAAAGCCCCAAGGTTTTGAGTCCTCAGCCAAGCTTTGTCCATAAAATGTTTACAATTTCGGACTAAACAATTTGTTTCATGTTTCGTATATGTAACAGGAGTAAAGAGATTTATGAAAATATGGAGGATTTTATGAAGAAGAAGAAAGTAATCATAATAATTGGCGCAGTACTGCTCGCAGGCGCAGGACTTTTTGCCATCAATGCGGCTAATACCGGGGCAACTGCAACCACCCCTGTTGCTGTTGAGTATGTAGCTCGTGATACAATTGTGAACACAGTGACTGCAAGGGGCGAGGTTGCACTATTAAATACTGAGATGGTTTTCTCTAACGCCATGGCAGAGGTGGAGTATGTTTACATAGAGCGAAACGACATAGTCAATGAAGGCGATGTTTTGATGCGTTTCACAGAAAGAAGTCTTGAACGTCTTGATAATCGCGTCCGTGAAGCAGAGCTTGCGCTCAGGAGCGCTGAGATTAATCTTGCCGATTCGAGATTGCCGGCCGGGGACACCACTATCGAAAGCCAGCGCCTCGCGGTAGTCCAAACCGAACAGGATATAACTAATCTTGAAACAACGATATATACCCAGAGAAGAGACTTGGAAAGATTGAGAACAAGAATCGCTGACCAGCAAAGAACCTACGATGATAACAGAGCATTGTTTGCATTAGGTGCTGTGAGCCGGGACGTGCTCGACAACCTGGATCGAAGTATAAGAGACATGACAGACGAGCTTGAGAATTTTGAAAATTCGCTGGCAAGAAATGAGATGTCGCTGGATTCTTTAAGGGCGAACCTATCTCATAGGGAAAGCGTTTATGCTGAGACTCGCAACAGGACAGGTACACGTGAAGTACAAAATGTGATAGCGCAGCGCCAAGTTTCTGTTGAGCAGGCGCAGCTCAGGCTTAGGGACGCGCAAAGAGAGCGCGATGTGTTCTCCATGGAAATTATAGCGCCCATGAGCGGGACAGTTTCCATGCTTGCCGTAACCAGAGGCGAAACAATCTTGGCCGACAGGCCGATTGTGGAAATTTCAGACGTTGATAATTTTGTGATTAGGCTTGACGTTAATGAAAGAAATGCGGCAGGGCTCAGACTTGGCCAGGATGTGGAAATAACAGGTGCAGTACTTGGCAGAGGCTCTGTTTATGGCGAGATTACCAGAATCGGCAGTATAGCTGAGCAAAGACAGACAGCCAACGGTCTCGAACGCGTAATGCCTATCGAGGTGACAGTTCGCCCCTGCGAACTTGCAGAAGTACTTCGTCCAGGTTTTTCATTAGATGGCAGAATTACGCTGGAAGTCAGAGAAAACATTGTGGTTGTTCCAATTCTCTCGACGCTTAGAGACAGGGACGGCAACACATTTGTTTTCGTAGTAAGGGATGATTATACGCTTGAGACAAGGATTATCGAGCTTGGCCTTTACGCAGACATGATGGTTGAAGCTGTCGCCGGTATCATGGAAGGCGAGCTGATAGTACAGCAGCCAAATTTGAATATGTATGACGGTATGTTAATTAACCCTCTGAACATGGCAGATGTGGAATAGGGGGCCGAATAATGATAATTGAGGTTAAAGGCCTTCGTAAGGTCTATAAGAATGGCGAGATAGAAGTAGAGGCGCTGAGAGGCGTTGATTTTGGTGTGTCGCAGAAAGAGTTTGTGTCTGTAATGGGCGCTTCCGGGTCAGGGAAATCAACCCTTATGAATATTTTGGGCTGCCTAGATTCCATCACAAGCGGAGAATACTTTCTGGACGGGGAAAACGTGGCAGGGTTCAAATCGAATACTTTAGCGCAGATAAGAAACAAAAAGATCGGTTTTGTGTTTCAGTCTTTTAATCTCCTGCCTAAGTTATCATCGCTTCAAAATGTGGAGCTCCCGATGATTTACGCAGGCGTGAGTGCGTCCAGAAGACGTGAGGCAGCGAATATTGCACTTGAGCGTGTAGGCCTTACTGACAGGGCAAAGCATAGGCCAAACGAGCTTTCCGGCGGTCAGCGCCAGAGAGTTGCTATTGCGCGTGCGCTGGTTAATTCGCCTGCTATTTTGCTAGCGGATGAGCCCACGGGAAACTTGGACTCTACAGTAAGCGCAGAAATTATGAGCATATTCCAGCAGCTGAACGCGGAAGGTGCTACAATACTCATGGTTACTCATGAGATGGACATCGCCATGCATGGGCGGCGCATAATAACGTTTAAAGACGGCTTGATACAGTCTGATGAAGTAGTGGAAAATCCCTTGAAGGCAGGGGAGGTTGGCTAGTGAAGATTTCAGAAAGCATAATTTCAGCAATCAGAAGCGTCTATAGCCATAAAATGCGCTCGGTCCTTACCATGCTTGGCATCATAATAGGGATTGGCTCTGTTATAATGATCACTTCCGTAGGGGACGGAGTCAGGGTCACGATATTTGAGGCACTTGATAATATCGACAGAAGAGTTATACAGATATGGCAGCAATCAGGCGGCTTGGAATACAGGCTGACCTTTGACGATGCTGAGGCCATAGCGAGACTCGATGGCATAGAAGGCATAACCATGATAACGGAGACATGGGGTTTTGAGCTGGAACGGCGCGACGGCCGGACAAGAAGCAGCAGCATAGCAGGACTTGATGGGAACTATAATTTAATCGAGCAGGTTCATATCCAGTTAGGCCGTTTTATTGACCATGTGGATGTTGAAAATCATCTGCGTGTTGCTGTAATAACACCACAAACGGCTTTTGAAGTGTTTGGCTTTCTAAACGTTGTCGGTGAGCAGCTTGAACTTGAGTTTTGGGGCGGCTCGGAGACATTTACTGTCATAGGTGTTTTGGAAGGTGAGCTCGAGCAAGGGGCGATGGAGGCTGGCATGGCGATGGGTTCGCCGCTCACGCGCGGCTTGGCCGTAGTGCCATTGACTACGCTCAATGACATTTTAGGCCGCAATGATGTAATAGACTTTGTGGGCGCCTCTGTGTCCCCATATGTAGACACAGTTCAGATGGCCAGAGTTATTACAACTTTATTGGACATGCGTCATGGTGTGGAGGACTATTACTTTGCTCAGAGCATGGAAACCCAGTTTGACCTTATTGATACAGTGTTTGTGGCTGTTACCGCTTTTGTGGCATTCGTGGCAGGCATAAGTCTCTTTGTAGGCGGCGTAGGCGTTATGAATATAATGCTAGTGACAGTAAAGGAAAGAACGCGCGAAATTGGTATAAGAAAGTCCTTGGGAGCAACCAATGGAAATATCAAGTTTCAGTTTGTGCTTGAAGCGATCACGCTTACCATGATGGGCGGTGGCATAGGCATAGTTCTAGGCTTTTTCCTTGCCGGGTTTGCCGCTGATATAGTGGCCGCAGGCATGGGTTCTGAGGTAAACCCTATGATAAGCATGGCTAATATTGGCGTTGCGTTTTTTGTGTCCACGATTATTGGATTGGTGTTTGGCGTTTATCCGGCGTCAAAAGCTGCGAAGCTTGACCCGATAGAAGCGCTTAGATATGAATAGGAGGGGCACATAAATGAATGTATTTGAATGTATTTTGTCCTCTCTACAAAGCATCATGAGCTCTAAAATGCGCTCCATGCTTACCATGTTTGGCATAATAGTGGGCATTGGCTCGGTTATGATGATAGTTAGTGTAGGTGAGGGGTATAGAACCAGCATAACAAGAGAGTTTGATGCAATGGGTCTGGACATAGTTACTATAAGAACTACGACCAATGATGGACAGCACAGAATCGAAACACATGATTTGCTGACTTTGGATGATGTTGAAGCTCTCAGGCAATATGACGAACTACTGGAAGTTGCCGGGAACAGGGCTTTTACATTCACGGACGCTTTGGTACGTGTAGACGGAGACATTAATAATGCTTGGGTCGCAGGTAGAGATGACGCGTACTTCAGGATGAGTAATTACGTGTTTGTATATGGCAGGCCGCTGTTAGAGCAGGATATGTTCGCATACGCGGAGGTTGCAGTAATAAATGAGGATTGTGCTCTTGCGATATTTGGGCGCACTGATGTAGTGGGCGAAACAGTAGATATTAACGATTGGGCCGGAGGACTGACACTTACAATAGTGGGGGTTATTGAGTCGACCCCTATGACTGCCATGATGGCGGCGTTTTCTCCGGTGAGGGACTTCTATGTTCCAATCAGCCTTGTGCAAGCACGATACAACGGTGGCGCAAGGACAGTGAACACCATATCTATACAAGTATCGGATATAGACAGAATAACCCAAATCTCAGAAAACGCGATAAGAATCATCGAGTTTGACCGCGGAACGGAAGGCAGATACGCGGCTCAGTCGATGATGGATATATTGTCCGAGATTGATGAAATAATAGGCATATTCACAATGTTTATGGGCGTGGTAGCCGGCATAAGCCTTCTTGTAGGCGGCATAGGCGTTATGAATATCATGCTGGTATCAGTCACCGAAAGAACTAGAGAAATCGGAATCAGAAAATCCCTGGGAGCTACAAACTGGAACATCCAATTCCAGTTTCTGATAGAAGCTATAATTCTGACCGCGATAGGCGGCGGTATAGGTATATTATTTGGTTACGTCGGCGGCATGTTGTTTTCTTTGATCGCAACACTTGTAACAGGTATGCCGCTTAATCCGTACATTTCGATGGTGACCATAGCCGGTGTAGTCGCAATATCAGCGGCGATAGGCATTGTATTTGGCGTTTACCCGGCATCAAAGGCGGCTAAACTTGACCCTATTGAGGCGCTGAGGTTTGAGTAGGGAGGGTGCTTATGATTAAGTTTAGAACGAGTATGACATTATTTTTTGTCATGCTCGTTTTTATTTTGCTTACAGGGTGTATAACAGAAGAGAATGGCTATATAGGTTATTATGCGAGCGATCACTATGTCGTTGGTGATGAAAATATCGATGCAATTGACTCGCCTGAGACTAAAGTCGTATTCACAGGCGCTCCCGTCCACAGGGACAACCTCCACTGGAGCGAAGGACGCGACAGAGACTGGGAGGTGGACATCAGGCATTTTGGTGTTTTAGTGCTCAGACGCCACCCTTTGCTAGTTAACTATGGTGACATTGAGTTTGTTGAGGGATTAGCAAGTCGATATTACTCTGATCTTGCTCACAATGCGCTTTTAGAAAGGGCTGCTGCAAAAAATGAGATTTTAGTAAATGACGCTGACAGCATAAGAGAGGCGCTTCGTGAAATCATTGTGGACAAGACAAATGAGCTGATCCTGGGCATTCCGGGCTTTAGCAACTATGAAGTTAAATTTAGTTTATCTGAAATCGCCGCGATTTTGGATGATGTACATACTTATTCTATGTTTATATGGGATTTTTTTGAGCGGGGTGGAATTCTTCCTATTCACATCCGCGCACTTTACGATGGAGTTTATTTCACAGGGGTGCCCAGAGAAATGGAGCGTGCTTTGTATGGTGAACTTTTGGCTATAGGCGGTATCCCTATTGATGAGGTTATCAGAAGGCTTGGAAGAGTAATTCCTCACGAGAATGCGTATAACTTGAGAGAGACACAGGTGCCGCGATTTTTGATGATAACAGAGATGCTCAAGTTTATAGGTGTGGTCTGTGACTCTAATGTGGCAGATTTTACTATTAAGGACACAGCGGGCGAAATATTCGATGTACAAGTTCAATCCATAGAGCAGGCGACTTTTAGATATATGGATGACGATGTATTTGTGAGTCGCGGGATGGGGCTTTTAATGTATGAGCGCCCCGGAGAGGATTTTTGGCATGAATTTCTCTATGATGATAATGTCATGTATGTTCGCATCAGTCGTTTTGCCAGAACAGTCGTCGTTGATAGAGCAATAGCTGAGCTGAGAGCTGAACTTCGAAATTGGTCTGTTGAGGAAAAAATAGAAAAGCTTATTATTGACTTGAGAGGAAATCCGGGTGGGTTTCCTATGTGGCCTACGGGAATTGATTATCCTTTTTTGTCCGAAATGGTAGAATCTTTGTATGTAATTATTGATGGGGGCTCACTTTCTCAAAGCGTTGGCACCACCTCGCGCCTGATGCATAATATGCAACACTTGACCATCGTAGGGGAGCCGACAGGGCAAGCTGAAAATTTCTTTTTTGGCGGTGCGCTTGGCTCGCTCCCAAACAGTGGTATGAGCTATATGGTGTCAAGAGCGATGCTTGTGAACTCGAATAGTCGGGACGTTGCAATAAGGCCGGACATATTCATTCCCCTTACTATCAATGATATCATAAATAATCGTGACCCGGTGCTTGAATTTATCGTATCAAGATAGTATACTTTATGTTAAGTATTAAGCCTGCGGGCTGAAAAATTTAAAGGAGGACTCTCATGGCAAATGTAAGCGTACAAGAGCTGAAGAAACGAGCATGTGAAGCAATCGACAAGAACAGGGACAAGATTATTGCAATTGGTGACTCCATATTCGAAGAGCCGGAGCTTGGCTACAAGGAGTTCAAGACCGCCGAAAAAGTGAAAAAGGCCTTTGATGAGATGGGCTTTAAGTATCAGGACAGCGTGGCTATCACGGGCGTTATAGCGCCTCTAAAGGGCAAGAAATCACTTGCGAAAGTCTCTATCATGGGAGAGCTGGACGCTGTAGTGGCGCCTGAGCATAGATGCGCGAATCCCGAGACAGGCGGCGCGCATTCCTGTGGGCATAACGCGATGATTGCGTCGATTGTTGGGGTTGGTTATGCGCTTGCGGGCACAGGCATCATGGAAGAGCTTGGCGGTGACATATCGATTATGGCGGTGCCTGCCGAGGAGTTTGTGGAAATAGAGTACAGAAACCAATTGATAGAAGAAGGCAAAATTTCGCTGCTGGGTGGCAAACAGGAATTTGTGAAGCTTGGTGTTATGGATGATATTGATATCATGATTATGCAGCACACAGGCGTCAGAAACGAAGGTGACCCTAAAGCTGTCGCAGGCGGCGGTGGTAACGGATTCACAGGGAAGCTTATTAAGTACATAGGCAAGGCCGCGCACTCCGGCGGAGCGCCGCATCTTGGAGTAAATGCATTGAATGCGGCGACTTTAGGCTTGCAAGGTATTGCTATGCAGCGTGAGACTTTCAAGGATCAAGATCATGTTAGGATTCATCCTATTATCACAAAAGGCGGGGATCTCGTTAATGTGGTGCCTGAGGACGTGCGTATTGAGACGTATGTTCGCGCAGCTAATTTGCCGGCCATTGAGGATGCATGCATGAAGGTTGACAGAGCGCTTAAAGCAGGCGCTGACGCTATGGGTGCTGAGGTTGTCATTAAAGATTTGCCGGGCTATTTGCCGCCGATTTTGAACGATGAGCTTTTGGATGTGGTGTTTGCGAACATGAAAGATATAATGGGCGAGGACTGCGTACAGTACACGCGTCCGGCCGGAACGGGTTCCACTGATCAAGGCGATATATCTCAGCTGATGCCTTCCGCACATCCGTATTTTCTGGGTGCCAAAGGGGTTGGACACAGCAGCAACTATGAGATAGGCGACAAAGAAATAGCGTATATCGATGCGGCTAAGACGCTTGTGACAACTGCGATTGATCTTTTATATGGGGATGCCGAGAAGGCGCTGACTATTAAGGCAAACCACAAGCCTGCGCTCACGAAAGAAGAGTATTTGTCGAAATGGTGTAAGCTGTAGCATAAACCTTTGGGGTTTTGGCTATAAACCCTTGGGGTTTCACCCCAAACTCCATAAACTTTTGAAAAAGTTTATGGAACTACCCCGCCTCCAAGGGGCGGGGTAGTTCACTCCGCGGCGTTCGCCAAATGCGAAAACACAAGCGTTTTCGCGCTCGGCTCACTGCTTCGCGAGAATCAAAACTTTGAAATATAACCAGCGCATCCGCGCTGGTTATATTTTCGATGCAGGAGAGACTCAATGATTGAATATACCTTAGTTCGCTCAAAGCGCAAGACCATTAGTATCATTGTCCGTGAGGGCGTGGTAATAGTTCGTGCCCCTCTATGGGGTTCGCAAACAGAGATTGACAAGATAGTTACGTCAAAAGAGAAATGGATAAGAGGCAAGCTTTTCGCTTCACAAGAACAATCAGAGCAAAAAGAATTATTCTCGCTGGATTATAACAGTGAGGTTGTTTTGCGTGGATCGAAATATTTGATTGTACTCAGGGACGGCACGCACGCAGGCTTTGATGGCAAGCACTTTTATATGCCGGGCGGGCTTGGAAATGAGCAGATAAAGGATGTTTGTATCAAGATATATCGTCGAGTTGCTAAGGAGCATTTGCTTACCCGAGTAGCATTATATACCAAATTGATAGGGGTTCAACCTAGCTCTGTGAAGATAAATGGCGCAAAGACTCGGTGGGGAAGCTGCTCTGCAAGAAAGAGTATCAATTTTTCGTGGCGCCTTATTATGGCAGACGATGAGGTGATAGACTATGTTGTTGTTCATGAACTGGCACATATAATCCAGATGAACCACTCGAAGAAGTTTTGGGATGTTGTAGAGAATGTTTTGCCGGATTACCGCGAACGTAAGGCTCGCCTCCATACACTGCAAAAGCGGCTAGCATGTGAAGACTGGGGATAGGTGCAGCACTTTTGCCATAGGTCGCTTCACTGACTATTTATAGTCGCAGTTAACTTTGGAATTCCCGCACGTAGTGCGGAGAAATTTTAAAATTAAGCCAACGCCCTCACAGCGAAGCACCGAAGCCGCTACTCTGTGAGAGATTGCGAAGCAATCCTTTGTTTTTTGGGTTTTCACAAGTTAAAGAAGTATATAGTCTAATAACCATTGCAGCGAAACAACACAGATGTCAAGCTGTAATCATTAGATTATGCTTAAAAAAATTCAAGAAAAAAGCCTCAACAAGATCTATGCACAGTTGTCAATAGCTTACTGCTTTTGAAGTTGGATGGTGCATATGGTAGCTGTACAGACTTCAGTATGCAATCCATTACAATCGCTCTAAATCTATACTATAAACAGTACCTGAATCAGAACCAAAATACAGTACGCCCTGATAAATAGCGGGTGGGAACAAGTAACAGCATGAACCAAATCACCTGTTGCAGCGTTTAGTATAATATATAAACTATTCCCTGCATTGAATATAACTTTCCCATCCACTAAAATAGGGATCGTCTGCACAGCCTCTCTTGTGAAAAGAGTCCAAAGCACTTGTCCTGTATTTATCTCTATAGCATAAAATACATTAATTATCTTCATTACCAAAGTGCATCGTGCCGCCCTCCGCTAATATGGCAGAACGTATTGCGGCTCCGGTTTCAAAGAATATGTTGGCTTCGATCGTTTGTGTAAGATATTCTACCAGCTCTTTTTCGGAAGTGTCCCTAGGTATGTGCAGTGGCTGCGGCATGTCACCCTGCCTAATAATGGGATGCGCTATTACAGGTACCTCACCCGTCTCTACAGGAGCATTTGTTTGGGCGTCTGTTGAAACTGCAACTGTTTCATTAGTTGTATGCGTAGGTGGTGGTAATCCCTTGCAATAATTCATCTGCCGACACACCCTACCCCACCATATGACAAGCAGCCAGATGGCCATTTCCAAAGTCCCTAAGCTCTGGCTTCGCCACCCCGCACTCCTCCGTGGCCATCCGG
>Ga0123355_10005487_pt1 | contig 18590 bp, 15 predicted proteins | sample TergutEmb28metaG_3_FD_89872 | JGI IMG/M metagenome (GOLD analysis project Ga0123355, IMG submission 89872) | Embiratermes neotenicus P1 segment gut microbial communities from Petit-Saut dam, French Guiana - Emb289 P1 | ecosystem: Host-associated > Arthropoda: Insects > Digestive system > Gut ... | reverse complement strand
TTGGCCTTGAATTGGGTGCGCCCTTCGATTTAACTTGGTCATGTTACAGCCGCGAGGATCAGGCCTGCGGAGTGTGTGACAGCTGTGCGTTGCGCCTGCGCGCATTCGAGGCGGCAGGAGCGCCCGACCCGATTCTTTACGCCGGCCAAATCGGACGTTGATCGTCCGCAACAGATTTCGAAATTGGACCTTGCACCGCCGCAAGGAGAAATCAAGAGTTTGCCGGGAGGCAAAATGAAAAAGCAATTCGCAATTTTTCTAGTTGCAGTGTTTGCTCTGGGACTGTGTGTCCCTCGGCTGTTCGGCCAAGCGTCGGGAACAGTCAAAGGCGTCGCCAGGGATGCCAGCGGAAATCCCGTGGCCGACGGTATCGTGGTCTGGGTCAACATGGATAACGGTCAGAAGTACACTCTCAAGACCAACAAGAAAGGCGAGTACTTTTCGCTCGGGCTTTCCCCGGGCAAGTATACGGTCACGCTGTTCCGGAACGCGGATGATCTGAAAGCCAATAAAGAGCTCGATCACGTCAAGGGCTTCCAGGTCAACCTCGACGAGAACACGCTCGACTTCGACGTGAAAAAAGAAACCGAAGATGCCCTGAAGGGCAAGGGCGTATCCGCCGAGCAAGCCAAACAGATGCAGGAGCAGCAGGAGAAGGCCAAGAAGGAAACCAATACCGTCAAGGCGCTGAACGACAAGCTGACGGCCGCCGCTACTGCCGCCCAGGGGGGCGACTTCGACACCGCCATCGCCGCCCTCAACGACGCGAATCAGCTGGACCCCAGTCGCGATCTGATCTGGTTCAAGCTGGGAGACTACTACCGCCAATCGGCCGTCAAGCAGACTGACAAGGCCGAGAAGGACAAGCGGCTCGCCTCCGCCATCGATTCCTACAACAAGGCCATCCAGCTCAAGCAAGCCGCGCCGGCCGAGAAGGATCCGGCAGCTGCCGCCAAGACTCTGAGTGCGTACTACAACAACCTCGCCGACGCCCAAAGCAAAGCCGGCAAGATTGACGACGCCGTCAAAACCTACGCCCTGGCGGCGCAGGCGGATCCCACTCAGGCTGCCCAGGCTTACTTCAATACCGGCGCCGTTCTGACCAACGCCGGCCGGGTCGACGACGCGATCGCGGCTTTCGACAAGTGCATCGCGGCTGACCCCAATAAAGCCGAGGCGTATTACCAGAAAGGCGTCAACCTCCTCGGAAAGGCGACCCTTCAGGGCGACAAGACGATCCCGGCACCGGGCACGGTCGAGTCCCTGCAGAAGTACCTGGAATTGGCACCCACCGGCCCCAACGCCCAGAGTGCGAAGGATCTGCTCGCCAGTATCGGGGCCCCGGTCGAGACCAGCTTCGGCAAGAAGAAGGCGACGTCAAAGAAGTAGATCGACGGTCGAAACATGAACTTACAGCGGATCGAGAGGGCGGTCCCAAAGGGCCGCCTTTTTGGCCGCTGGAAATGGTTTTCGCAAAGTCTTTCCGCTCTATCCTCTGCCAGCGCCTCATCTGCAAGTCCGATCCGAGCCGACGAGTCGCCGCCTTTGAAATCCTCGCGCACCGGCGCGTGTATTGAAAAAGGCGGGCGCGAAAACCACAGCTTGATCGATGCCATCAAGGCGGGCGGAGCGGAAGGCATCGAGCACTTCGACAGCGAAATTGCCCAACTGGTGCAGGATCGCGATCGTCGATCTCGAGACCGGACTCGCGTTTGCCACCAATCCCTCAGCTCTGGGGCAGGAACTGGCGAGGGTAGCCGGGGCGGCGCGGGCTTTCCCTTCCACTGTCGTATGATCTCCACATGTCTCACCCGCCGGTCCCCGACATCGTACTGAGTTTCGAAGACGCCCGCCGCCTGGTAGAACAACAAGCGGCCGGGATCAAGCCAGGCGAGACCGAGGTGGTCGATTTGCTGGCCGCGCGAGGACGTGTGCTCGCCGACCCGGTCGTGGCCGATCGTGATCTCCCGCCCTTCCCGCGATCAACGCGCGATGGCTATGCCGTACGATCCGCTGACTTGACCAAAGTTCCCCGGACTCTGGATGTCATCGGCGAGATCAAAGCCGGCGAGAGGCCAGAGAGAATCCTCGCCGGAATCGGCGTGGGGCAGGCCGCGTCAATCATGACAGGAGCTCCCGTTCCCGCGGGAGCTGACGCGGTTGTGATGGTCGAGCACACCACCCGGCAGGAAAGGCGCGTGGAGATCGGGCGGGCAGTCGCCCCCGGCGAAAACCTGGTTCCTCGCGGCGCCGAAGCCCGCCAGGGCAGCACGCTCGTGGATCGTGGCGCGCGTTTGAACGAGGCGTCGATTGCACTCGCGGCCTCAGCGGGGAAAGCGCAGTTGACCGTATACCGGTGCCCCCGCGTGGCCGTGCTCACAACCGGCGACGAGATTGTGAGCCTCACCTCGGTTCCCGGACCCACCCAGATCCGCAACTCCAACAGCTACTCTCTGGCAGCGCAGATAGGAGAAGCCGGAGGAATTCCGGTACTGCTTCCGATTGCTCCGGATGAGCCCGGGCAATTGCGCGATTGGATCGAACGAGGCCTCAAGTCCGACCTGTTGCTGATGACGGGAGGCGTTTCCATGGGCCGCTACGACCTGGTCGAACAAGTCCTGACGGAGCTCGAAGCCGAGTTTTTTTTCACCGGCGCCAGGATCCAGCCCGGCCGTCCGGTTGTGTTCGGCAGGTGTTGCCGGCCCGGGCGCGAGCGCCCTGCGACCTGCTTTTTCGGTCTCCCCGGGAACCCCGTCTCGACCATGGTCACCTTCTCGCTGTTCGCCCGACCGCTCGTCCAAGCCCTGGCCGGCATGGCGCCGAGCCCGCTGACATTCGTGCACGCGCGGTTGAAATCCGAAATTCGCGTCAAGCCCGGCCTGAAGCGATTTCTCCCCGCACTGCTTTCCGGCGAATTCGAGAACTCCCAGGTCGAACTCGTACCCTGGCAAGGGTCGGGAGACATCGCGGCCACGGCCCGCGCCAATTGCTACATCGTCGTTCCTGCCGACCGCGAGCTTATCGCCGCCGGCGATTTCGTGGCCATGCTGATGCGCTAGCCGCGCGAGACGGCCATGTAAGATGAATGTGGATCAGGGATTAGAACGTCTCATGGCGAAAAAGCTCTCGCACTACGATGGCACGGGACGCGCCCGAATGGTGGATGTTTCGGCCAAGTCCCCGAGCAAACGCGAGGCCGAAGCCAGCGGCTTTGTTCGGATCAAGCCTGAAGTGCTGCGGGCGCTGCCCGCCAATCCCAAGGGGGATCCGTTCGAAATCGCGCGTATTGCGGGCATTATGGCTGCCAAACGCACGTCTGAGCTCATCCCCATGTGCCATCCCCTCCCGCTCTCGCTCGTTGATGTCACCATGCTCGTATGCGAGAATGGCGTCCGGATCACCTCGAGAGTGGCTACTACGGCGCAAACCGGCGTCGAGATGGAAGCGTTGACGGCGGTGGGCATTGCCGCCCTGACTCTCTACGACATGCTGAAAGCCGCGGACAAAAGCATTGAGATCCGCGAGATCGTGCTTGAACACAAGAGCGGGGGAAAGAGCGGAGAATACCGGCGCCGGAAATAGCGTCGAATGAGAGCATGGCCGACAACGTCAAACTGCTCGACGAATCTTCTCGCGATGCCGGCCGGGAGGCCGAGACATCCGCGCCTCCGGCGGCGGCAGCCGCTCCGGCTCCGGTAGCTTCGTCGTCCGCCAGCCCTCGCTACAAAGAGGAAGACGTCCTCCTCGATGGCTGATTCTCCCATCTATACCGCGGCCGTCATCACCATCAGCGATTCCTGTGCGCGCGGCGAGCGAGAAGACAAGTCCGGGCCCGCCGTTGCTCGGTTTCTCGAGAATCTCAAGTTTGCTGTACCCGCGCAGGAAGTCGTTGCTGACGAGCTGGTCGAAGTTCAGAACGCTCTGATACGCCGGGCGCGCCAGGTCCAGCTCATCGCAACCACGGGTGGCACGGGCCTCGCTCCACGCGATGTTACACCGGAGGCCACTACCGCCGTCTGCGATCGGCTGGTAAACGGGATCGCCGAACGCATGCGCTGGGAAGGCGCCAGGAAAACGCCGTTCGCAGCACTGAGCCGTGCCGTTTGCGGTGTGCGCGGCCGCTGTTTGATTCTCAACCTGCCCGGCAGTCCCCGGGGAGCCGTGGAATCGCTGGCCGCCGTTGCGGATTTGTTGCCGCACGCGCTGGACCTCCTCGGTGGCAAAACCGAGCACGCGAGTGCGCACAGCACGGAGCGTGAGCCCTAGCCTCGCATTCGCTCCCCTATTGGCAGCAAGCAAGCTCTTCGCTTACCCTAGCGGCCTATGCCATCACCCCTTCGCCACACGCACATCACGCTCGCTTTGATCTTCGCCGGGATTTTGCCGGTTTCGGCGCAGGCCCGGTTCAGCCTCGAACAGGTCATGAGTTCTCCCTTTCCCAGCGAACTTGTAGCTGCCGAGCACGGCACGCGTGTCGCCTGGGTCTTCGATGCCAAGGGCGTCCGCAATATATGGATTGCGGACGGGCCGGACTTCATCCGGAGCGCCCGTCAACTGACGCAGTTCACCGCGGACGACGGCCAGCCCATCGCCAGCCTGAGGCTCACACCCGAGGGCCAGACTGTGCTCTACGCATTGGGCAGCGAATTGAATGGCACGCAGGAGAGCGCGAACCCATCGAGCTCGACCAAGGGAGCCAAGCAGCAGGTTTTTGCCCTTGACGTAGACGCCAGGAATCAAACCCCGAGGCTGTTGGGCGACATGGGATGCCCCGAGGAGGGCTGCGAAGACATCCAGATTTCTCCCGACGGCAAATGGGCCGTGTGGGCGGCGAAAAAAAAGTTGTGGCTCGCCGGGGTTGACGGGAAGCAGGGGGCGAAGGAACTCGCCGTTGTCCGCGGGACCCCGGTTTCTCCGCGGTGGTCGCCCGACGGCAAACATATCGCCTTCGTCGCCCAGCGGGACGGTCACAGCTTCATCGCCATTTACGATTTTGGCGGCGATTCGATCCGCTATCTCGCGCCGGGCGTAGACAAGGACTCAATGCCGCGGTGGTCGCCCGATGGCAAGTCGATCGCTTTCGTGCGCATCGCCGGCAATGAAAATAAGCTACCCCTGATTCCTGTGCGCCCGGAGCCATGGTCAATCTGGGTTGCAGATCCAACCACAGGTGCCGGCCACATGCTGTGGCGTAGCGGGACGAAGCCTGACGATTCCATTCCCCGGCTTAGCCAGGAAATATCCTTTAATTTTGCGGGTGACGGGCGAATTGTGTTTGCCTCCGAGCAGGACGGACGCAATCACCTGTACTCGATGGTCGCGAGCGGCGGCACCGCCAGCTTGCTGACTCCCGGCGACTTTGATGTCGAAGACGTCACTGTCAGCGCGGACAGGGGCTCCGTTATCTACTCATCGAATCAGAACGACGTTGATCGCCGTCACCTGTGGCGGGTTCCGGTTTCCGGCGGGACGCCTCAAGCCTTGACTAGCGGGGAAACCATCGAATGGTCCCCGGTCCAGACCGGGGATGGCAAGAGCATCCTTTGTTTGGGTTCCTCGGCAACGTCGCCGGCCATGCCCTACGAGGTGACGTCGGGCGGGCGCCAGATGATGGCCAAAGACGCGCTGCCGGGCGACTTCCCGTCCGCATCTCTGGTGACGCCCAAACAGATCATTTTCCAGAGTGAGGACGGCCTCACCCTGCACGGCCAGCTCTTTCTGCCGCCCAACGCAAAAGGAAAAGTCCCGGGATTGGTCTTCATGCACGGCGGTCCAGTCCGGCAGATGCTGCTGGGCTTCCATTACATGGATTACTACCACAACGCTTACGCCGAGAATCAGTACCTTGCCAGCCGGGGATACGCGGTCTTGTCCGTGAACTACCGCCTCGGTGTGATGTATGGCCGCGCTTTTCGGGAACCGCCCAACACCGTGTGGCGCGGCGCCGCCGAATACAAAGACGTTGTCGCCGCGGGCCGATACCTCCAATCTCTGCCCGAAGTCGATCGAGACAAGATCGGGCTCTGGGGCGGTTCCTACGGAGGCTTCCTGACCGCCATGGGGCTGGCCAGAAATTCCGATCTGTTCAAGGCCGGCGTCGACTTCCATGGCGTACACGACTGGAGTGTTTTTCTGACGGAGCGGCCTTATTTCGGCAATCTGGCGCTTCGTCCGCCGGATGCTGACGCTGCCATCAAGCTGGCGTGGGATTCCTCGCCGGCCGCCTCTGTGAGCACCTGGAAATCCCCGGTGCTGCTGATCCATGGCGACGACGACCGCAATGTGCCGTTCAGCCAGACGGTCGACCTGGTGCAGCGCCTGCGAGCTCAGCACGTGCCCTTCGAAGAATTGATCATCCCGGACGAAATCCACGGATTCCTGCGGTGGGGGAGTTGGGTGCGCGCCTACGCGGCAACCGCCGATTTTTTTGACCGGACCCTGAAGAACAACGAGACGATCGGCGGAGCCGACTGGGGTTCCCGCGGAAGCGAATGACGGCACCATTGCCCGCCTGCGTGTCGAGGTGCAGGCGGCTTTATCGGCGTGCTCGTGAACCCGTTGTCTCCGGGCCGATGAGCGCACGGCCGGGGTAAACCTCGGGAACCATTTTGCCGTCGTCAATCACCAGTGTTCCCGCGACGACCAGGTAGTGAACTCCTACGCTGGGCTCCATTGGTTTTTCAAACGTGGAGCGATCGCTGATGGTTTCGGGATCGAACACCACGAGGTCGGCGTCGGCACCTTCCTCGAGTCGCCCCTTGCGATGCGCCGCAGGAGTCGATCGCTCCAGCATTTCGGCGGGCATCAGGGTCATTTTGCGCAGCGCTTCCATCAGGGTCAGAGTCTTTTTCTCGCGCACATATTGCGCCAGTACGCGCGAATACGTCCCCGCGTTGCGGGGATGTCCCACAATCCCATCGCTGGCAATCATGATCAAGGGATTGGGGATGGTGGCGTCGATCATCTCCTGGGTGTTGGCAAAGACCAGCACCATCTGTTGCGAGCTGGAGTTATGCAACTGGTCGAAGCGCTCTTTGGTCAGGTGTTCCCCCGTATTCGGAAGCACCAGGTCGCTGTAATCGATGCCCAACTTCTCGCGCCAGCCGGGATTGAATATTGCCGAATTAATCGCCGTCATGCCCGCGATATAGGGATACGCCTCGGTCGTGACATCCAGGGAGCGGGCCCGCGCCCCTTCGACCAGGGATATGCATTCGAGCGTGTCGCGCAGGCAGGTGCTGTTGATGTGAACAATGTGCAGCGGCGCTCCGCTGATGGCCGCCGCGCCGATCACTTCCTCGGTGGCTTCGATGGCCGAACCGGGTTCGGTCCGGCCAAAGTCGCGCATGTGAGTGTAGACCGGTAATTTCCGCTCGGCTGCGAGGCGGAACATGTCGATCACTTCCAGGCGGGTCGCACCCGGTGTGTACTGAATTCCCATACCAATGCCCAGGGCTCCGGCAGCGATTTCATCACGCAGGCGTTGCTCGATTTGCCGGATCTGCCCCGGGGTAGCGGGTTTTTCCGTGGCTGGCCCGCTTTTCGGCAGGATGGTTCCCTCCGGCAGGGGCGTCCCGAACGCCAGCGAGCGCGCCGCGCAATGGCTGGCGGACGTGCCGAAATGAATGATCGAGTGTCCCTGTTTCGCTTTCAGGAACGCCGCCACGTCGGGCGCTCCAATTTCCATCTCGAGCGCTGTGGTCACGCCATCGAAGGCTTTGACGCGCTCGCTGTCGAGTAACTGTCCATGCTGGTGCAGGTCGATGAATCCCGGCGCGACCACGAGCCCCCTGGCCTGAATCGTTCGCCGTCCAGCCAGCGGCTCGGTGGAAATGCTGGCGATCCTTCCCTCGCGGATACCGACGTTGCGAATGCCATCGAGGCCGGTCTCCGGATCCATCACGCGACCGCCTTCGAGGACAAGATCAAACTGTTGTGCGGCGACGAGGCTGCTTACGAGGAGGAACGAGACAACCAGGACGTTGCGCATGGGGTCTCCAAAGCTAGCGATGATAGCAGGCGGTCGGTGCCACCGGTGTCGCCTGGTGAAACCGTCTACCGACCGGCGATTTGATCACGTACACTAACAGTTCCCTTGAGGACCATTGGACACATTCTGGTGCGTTACACGGCGTGGATTCTCGGCCTGCTGAAGGTGCTGGGAATCTGGGGCCCCTTTGTGATCGCGTTTGCCGACAGCGCACTGCTGGGCATGCCGATCGACTTCATCGTTGCCACCTATGTGTTTCGGGATCGCTCGCGGATGCTCGTCTACGTGGCCATGGCGTCGCTGGGCTCGGCCCTCGGCAGCATCCCCCTCTACATCATTGGATATCTCGGCGGCGAAAAGGTCCTGCGCAAGCGAATCTCGGAGAAGCGATTTCTCAAGATTCATCGTTCGTTCGAACAGCATGAATTCTGGGCGCTGATGTTTCCCGGCATGCTTCCGCCACCGGTGCCGTTCAAGATCTTTGTGCTCGGTGCCGCGGTCTTTGAGATGAAATTCCGTGACTTCCTGGTTGCGGTCGTCGCCGGCAGGTTTGTCCGCTTCCTCCTGCTCTCGGTTCTCGTGCTCTACTTCGGCCCGCAGATCGTGGGACTGTTGGGAGGAGTGTTCGAACGACACTGGATTTGGGTCCTGCTGCTCATCGCGGGCGGGGTCCTGGTTTGGCTGGTACTGCGAAAGCGCCGAAAGACAGACGCCCCCTCGAGCGACGTCTGAAGGGTCCAGAAAACTCAAGCCGCAACGAAGGTCGCGGCCTGCAAGTCTGAAAATTCCGAGCGACGCTAGGCAGCCGCCGTGGGATCGCCGGACCGCTCGAGTTTCGCAACAAGAAAACCCAGCATCACCGGGGCAGCGAACATGACCGGGGTGAAAAGCAAATCTCCCTCGAGGCCGCGCCGGAAGAACGGCAATCCAGCCTCGTAACAGGTTATCAGGCCAGCCACGGTGTGGGGATAGATATCCCAGGCGGCCCAGACCGCGAAGTTGCTGATCAGGAAAAACGAGATCGACCCTGCCAGAGCCGCTCCGAGAATCCGCACCACACTCGCATTCTTTCTCAGGGTTGAGCCCAGCCACAGCATTCCTGCATACCATGCCCAAGTCACAAAGTGATCCCAGCTGAACGGATAGCGGTAGACCGCCATCGTAAGCACCACGTCCGACGCGGCCATGAGAGCCAGCGGGATCCACATCCTCTGACGCGACCCGCGCGCACCGAAGAAAAGCAACGCTGCCCCCACCGGCGTAAACGCCATGGGATGAGGCATAAACCGGAGTGCCACCGCGAAGAAAATGAAGATGTAGGCCAGCATGATCACCCCGGAAACGAGATTCCATTCTGGCCGCGGCCAAGAAGTGCCGTCAAGAGAAAGACAAGAAACCAAGCGGACGAAGGAAACTGTTCGAATCCGGGACAGGGTTAACGTTGACCGGGGTCGGGAACGACCACTGGTTTTTTTTTCGAACCATCCACGTCACCGATCACCTGCAAATGCTGATCCAGCAGGACCGCGGCACCGAGCACACCTCGGCGATCCTCGCCCGTGCTGAGGGGGACTTCTGCATAACGCAAGTCCTGAAAATGAACGATGTATCCTCCCGGCGAACCCTCAAGCGTTTCTGTTTCTGCGATGGGATATTGCGCCCAGTCGAGAAACACCCGGCCGGCATAGGATTTCTTGGCGGCTGTCGTGATCGGAGTTTCTTCCGGCTTGTAAACAATCTCCATGCGCCCTTCCGGGTCCACCTCAGGGGTAAGCGAATCGACCGGCGCGAGGGCAAAAAAACCGGGGGTCTCCACCACGCCCGACCAATGAAACGGATCAGTCATTTTCGGATAAGCCGACACCCGCAAAGGATCAACATCATTGTAGGTTCGCGCCTCGAGAGCATTGATCGCGCGCCGATGCTCGTAGTCCCGCACCCCCCACAGCAGAACGACTCCAATTAATGCGGCCGTAGCCGCGACGCGTCCCCGCGGCGCTTTTCGCCGTACTCCAATCTCTTTGTCAATCAGGCCGGCGAGCGACGGAACAATCAGGCCCAGAAGCAGCATGCCGAACATCACCGGCTCGAAGATGAACATAATGTCCCACGAGTACCACTTCTCCGAGAACGGCCAGAACGGCCGCACTCCGTAGGCATTGGTAAAGTCGAGCAGAATGTGGCTGAGTACGGCAAGCGAAGCGTAAAGGAAAAGAATTCCCCAACGCGGAGCCAGGTTGGGATCATTGACCTTGCGTCCGCGAAGACGCCAAAACAGATACACGAAGCCGACTACGACTGCGGCAACGATCGGGGTTCCGAGGAACGAATGCGTGAATCCGCGGTGATGGGCAAAGCCGAAAGCCCGGCCCCAGAAGCTCCCGATGACATCGAGATCCGGCGCCTCGGCGGCCAGGGTCAGCGTCAGCGTGGCCAGCGCCGTCTTGCGATTGAGCCCGGCGCGGCCAAGGCACGCGCCGGTAAGGAAATGGGTTACCGGTTCCAAGCCGTCAAGTCTAGCTGATTTCCCCGGGCTCAGCGCGACGGAGCCAGAAGGGTCAATGCCTCGGGAACAACCGTGATTCTGGCCGGCAGACTGCCGATCAGTTCGCCATCGGCCTCCACATAGATCCTGGACTGCTTCGCCATGGCCGAAGCCAGGTAGTCACAAGCGGCTGTTCTGCTGTAGGCGAGGTCGATCCCGCGGACATTGAACGAGCCACGAAGCAAACTCCGCGTCACAAACGCAAGATAAGCCAGCCGGCTGTCTGTGCGGCACAGGATCAGCCGCACATCGTCCCGGTCGAGAGAAGCTCCGGGCGCTAACTTCTGGACAACCCCGCCGAACTGCCGAATGCGGACCGCCATCAGTTCGGTAACATCGGCCCGGTGTGTCCTGCCTGTCTCGTCCGAGTACTCCACCCGAAATCGCGGCATGGCATAGGTGAACCACAGGTGCCAGGCCTTTGCATAGTAAGCCCCCATGCCCAGACGCTGCTTGGTTCCGCTGTGCAACTTGTAAAACAGATGGGCGTCGACCCCCACTCCGGCTGCGACGATGAAATACCGTTCGATGGAGCCGCCATTCAGGCCAACACAGGATACATGCCCAAGCGCGATGCGACGGGGCACAGCCGCGAGCGCGGCTTTGGCGGCGGCCGGTACGCGAAGCGGAACTCCCAGATCGTGTGCCAGAGCATTTGCCGTGCCCATCGGAAGAACCGCCAGCGCAACCGGCGAGTGTGCGACCACCTGGGCGATGTTGTGAATGGTGCCGTCGCCGCCGCAGGGAAAAATCGTGTCGCAGCCGGAAGCTATGGCGCGCAGGGCCTCTTCGGCGGCATGTGCCGGCGAATGGGTGGGGACCAACTGCGCCTCCACTCCCCCATCCTTCAAAATGGCGAGTGCAGCTTCGAGTTCCCGCTGGCGCCGTCGACTGCCGCCCGAATCCGGATTGTAGAGCAGCGCCGCCTTCCGCATAGTGTGGGTCGAAGCTGGATTGTACCTGACCGCCACCGGCCCACAGAGTGGTCAGCGCGAGCCCCACTCCCACATTCCGAACATGGCTTTCTGCGGCAAGGGATAGCCGAGCTGGCGAGCGAGCATGGTAATCTGCCCGCGGTGATGAGCGTCGTGTGCGATCAGATAGCCGACAAATCCGGCGGCGTCGGGGCGGAAGTTCCGGATTCGCCCATTCCCTTCGAGGGCCTCGCGAAGCAGAGTGTCCAGCGCGCTCCGGCTGCTTTCGAGCCCGCTCCTGGCTTCCGCCGGAGTAATGGTGGTGCGATCCAGTGGCTCGGGAATTTTTCCGGCCCTGGCGGCCTTAAGCCACATCACTCGCACGTTATGCATGTGAGCCACGATGGCTTGAATCGTGCGGCCCTTGCCGCCCGGCGGTTTCTCGCTCCACGCCGAAGCGGAAAGATTCTCGATCAGGTACTGGTTGATTCGGTCGTTGGTGTTGAAGGCATTCAGCAATGCGGCCGGAAGTTGACCGGAGCAGGATTCCGCGGCCGGCTTGATGCGAGAATCCGAAATCTTGGGCATGGTTTCCCCCCGCCACAGGCTTGTTATGGCGCCAATCTGGCATAGGTCTGCTGCAGGTAGCAAGAGGATACGAGGTCCGCTCTTCCTTTTCTCGCATCCAGTTCACGGGTCAGCCGGGGTATTTCGTCCGGTCTCCGTTCGATTTCTCCCGGCTTGCGCAGGGGATCGAGGCAGGAACTTTCTCCACCATTCCGGCTGACCCCCCGGCTCTAGTCGTCTTTTCGATCCGGGCCCCCCGACAGCGCAGCCTGGCCGGGAACCCCCGCTGCGTTTCTGGGAATGGCGTACACAAGGTGTGGTAGGTTTGCCCACAAGACCTCCTTCGCCACCCTCATCCCGTTCTTTTCGGCCACGCGACGCGAAGCAACATTCTCCGGCCGAATGATCGAGATCAACCGCCCGGCCGGCAGCCGTCGAAAACCGAAGTCGCGGCAGCCGCGTGCAGCTTCTGTGGCCAGCCCCTGTCCCCACAGGTCCCGTCGCGTGTGGTAGCCGATTTCAATCTCGTCGACGCCCTCCACGTTCTGCACGGTCAGTCCGCAGTCACCAATCAGCTCGCTGCCCGACTTCAGAACTGCGGCCCAAAGCCCGAACCCGTGCCTGGCATACCGCCGAATGTTGCGCGAGAACCAGTCTTCCACAGCGCTGCGGTCAAATGGAGCCGGATAGAACTGCATCGTCTCGGCGTCAGACAGTACGCGGGCAAGAGAATCCACGTCCTCCCGGGTGAATTCACGGAGAATCAGCCGCGACGTCTCGATGATCGCTGTCAAGTCGTAAATCCCATGCCAGCGGCTTCCCTGATTTCCAGGCCGGCCGCCCCGGCTATAATCTCCTCCGATGCCCGCCTCGAACGACGCCCGGAAAAAGATCGAAGCCCTTCGCGAGAAGATTCGCCACCACGAATACCAGTACTTCGTCCTCGACAATCCCGAAATCAGCGACCTTGAATTCGACCAACTCAGCAAACAGCTAAAAGACCTCGAGGCCCAGCACCCGGAACTCATCACTCCCGATTCTCCCACACAGCGCGTGGGCGGCAAGCCCCGGGAGGGCTTCGTCAAGGTCGCGCACTCCTCCCAGATGCTGTCGCTCGACAACACCTACAGCGAGGAAGAACTGCGCGACTGGGAGCGCCGGGTCCACGAACTCAGCGGGCGCAGGGACGTCGACTACGTTTGCGAACTGAAGCTCGACGGCATGTCGCTGGCATTGACCTACATCGACGGCCAACTCGACCGCGGGGTAACCCGTGGCAGCGGTTCGGTCGGCGAAGACGTCACACTCAATGTCCGCACGGTTCGCTCCATTCCACTTTCCATCGATCGCGACCGGCTCAAAAAGGCCGGCATCCCGGCTGATTTTGAAACACGGGGCGAATTGTTGATGCCAACCGCCGCTTTCAGGAAGCTGAATGAAGAGCGCAAGCGGGAGGGTCTTGCTACCTTTGCCAACCCGCGCAATTTCACCGCCGGGACCGTCCGGCAACTCGACTCCACGATTACCGCCGAGCGCCGCCTCGATTTCTTTCCTTACATTCTCCTGTTCAACGGCCGAACCTATTTCGACCGCCACTGGGAGACGCTTGCCGCCCTTCAGAAAGCCGGCTTCAAGGTCAACCCGCATCGCAAACTCGTCCACTCGATGGATGAAGTCTGGGCGTTTATTCAGGAGTGGGAGGTCAAGCGCGACTCGCTGCCCTACGAGATCGACGGCATCGTGGTCAAGGTCGATCGCACCAGCCTGCAAGACGAACTCGGCTTCACCGGCAAGGCCCCGCGCTGGGCCATCGCCTACAAATACGCCGCCCGCGCAGGAATCACAAAGCTGGAAAATGTCCACTGGCAGGTTGGACGTACGGGCAAGCTTACGCCTGTGGCCGGGTTGGCTCCGGTCGCCATCGGCGGCACCACCGTTCGCAACGCAACCCTGCACAACATGGACGAAATTGAACGCCTCGGGGTGAAGATCGGCGATTGGGTCCAGGTGGAGCGCGGCGGCGATGTCATCCCCAAAGTGGCCAAGGTGATCGACGACGACGACCACCCCCGGGGCGCGGTCGAGATCGAGGCCCCCGAGAAATGCCCCGTCTGTGGAACCAAAGTGGTTCGCACCGAAGGCGAGGTCGACTACCGCTGCGTCAACGCCAATTGCCCCGCGAAACTCATGGGCACGATCCTGCACTTCGCTTCGCGCGGCGTCATGAACATCGACGGCATGGGCGAATCGCTGGTCACCCAACTCATCGATAAGGGCCTGGTCGAAAATGTCGCCGATATCTACGACCTCACCAAGAAAGACCTGCTCGGCCTGGAGCGCTTCGCCGACAAGTCCGCGCAGAACATCCTCGACGAGATCCAGAACTCGAAGAAGCTGCCGCTCGAACGCGTCATCTACGGTCTCGGCATCCGCATGGTGGGCGAGCGCACCGCGCAGTTCCTGGCCGAGCATTTTGGATCGATGGAAGCGCTTGAGAATGCCGGCATCGAAGAATTGCAAAACGTGGGGGAGGTCGGCCCGAAAATAGCCGAAAGCATCGTCGAATTCTTCAGCAATCCAGCCAACCGCAAGTTGGTCGAACGCCTGGGAAAGGCCGGTCTCAGATTTGAAGGATTGAAAAAAGAGCGGGGCTCGAAACTGGCGGGAAAGACCTTCGTCTTGACGGGAAGCCTGGCGAAGTATTCGCGCGATCAGGCGAAAAAGCTGATTGAAGACGCGGGCGGCAAAGTCACCGGCTCAGTCAGCAAAAAGACAGATTATGTCGTGGCCGGAACCGACGCCGGCTCCAAACTCGACAAGGCCAAAGAGCTGGGCGTCTCCGTGATCGACGAAAAGGAAATGGAGACCCTGCTCGGCTGACCGCATTCCGTCCCAGGGCCGGATATGTCCAGCCGGTTCACCCGGGTCGGCTGGATGGCTGGACGGTCGGGCTCGAACTCTCCATCTTCTCCCGCATCTTCGCCCAGGTCACCTCCAGCGTCTCCGGCAAAACCCGCGTCTCCCCCACCACCGACATAAAATTCGCGTCCGCCACCCATCGCGGCAGCACATGCATGTGAATGTGCCCGGCAATGCCCGCTCCGGCCGCTTTCCCAATATTCATCCCCAGATTGATTCCATCCGGCTGGTACAGCTCCCGCAGCACCGTCTCCATCCGCTGCGACAGTGCCATCATTTCGGCAGCCGACTCGCCCGGCAGCTTCCGCAGCTCGTCGACATGCTCGTAGGGCACGATCATCACATGCCCCGGAGTGTAGGGATAAGCGTTCAAAATCACGAAGCAGTGCTGGCCGCGGTGAACAACCCGGGTTTTCGCGTCATCCTTATCTTTGGCGGCCTCGCAAAACACGCACCCCGTGCTCTTTTCGGTGTTCGAAACGTACGCGTACCGCCACGGCGTCCACAGATAATCCATAGCAGGGGAGCGTAGCAGAAGGGGCGCATGTTACGAAACTGGAACGCTGAAACATCTCTGTAACATGCGCCGGATTTGCGTTTGACACTCTTTGCGCACGATTGCTATAGTCGAAGAGTTCCCATTGGACGCGGGTTCTCTGTAAAACGTCCGACAGCTGGGATTGTTGAAGCTCACTCGCCAGGGTGAGCCCACCACAACCAAACGACTCATCCAGCAGTCCGCTACGCAGGCCCCGCAACCGATCACCAGAGAGGCATAACCTTGTTCGACGAAACCACCGCCCAACATTCCGATTCCGCTTCCGCCGTTGTCACCGAGACCGAGCCGACGATGGATCAGCACGCACCTGAACAAAATTCGGCAGCCGCCGAGACATCCATGGCCGCAGGGGAAGAAAAGCCTACAGCCACCGAAGACTTTGCTGCGGCTCTCGAGACCTTCACCACCGAAGCCGAAGAGGCCGTCAGTGAAGACCGCGTCATCAAAGGCACGGTCCTCAAGTTGACCCCGACGCATGTCGTCGTCGACATCGGTGCCAAGTCGGAAGGCATGTTCCCGCTCTCGGAGGTGCTCGATCACGAAGGCAAACCGAAGTTCAAGCCGGGTGACGAGATCGACGTGATGCGCGACAAGGGCGAGGCCGAAGAAGGCTACATCCACCTCTCGCATCAGAAAGCCCAGCGCATTCACGCCTGGGAAGAAATCGAAAAGGCGCACAGCGAGAAAAAGCCGATCAATGCCGTCGTAATCGAGCGCATCAAAGGCGGTCTTACCGTCGACATTCTCGGCGCCCATGCGTTCCTGCCGGGTTCTCAGGTCGACCTGCGCCCGATTCGCAATCTCGACGGCATGAAGGGACAGACCCTCGAAGTCGCGGTCATCAAGCTCAACAAGAAGCGCGGCAACATCGTGGTTTCGCGCAAGGAACTGCTCGAAGGCGAGCAACAGGAAAAGCGCGCCAAGACCCTCGAGCACCTGGAAGAGGGTTCAGTGTTAACCGGCGTTGTCAAGAACCTCACCGAATATGGAGCGTTCGTCGACCTCGGTGGGCTCGATGGCCTGCTGCATATCACCGACATGTCCTGGGGCCGCCTCACCCACCCGAAAGACCTGGTGAACGTGGGCGACCAGATTCAGGTAAAAGTCCTGAAGTACGACAAGGAAAAGCAGCGGGTTTCGTTGGGATTCAAGCAGCTCACGCCCGACCCCTGGCTCGACGCCGAGCATCGCTATCCCGAGGGCGCGCACGTGCAGGGCCGCGTCATCAGTGTCACCGACTACGGAGCCTTCGTCGAACTCGAGCAGGGCATCGAAGGCCTGGTCCACGTCAGCGAAATGACGTGGTCCAAGCGCATGAAGCATCCCTCGAAGCTGGTGAATGTCGGCGACCAGGTCGAGTGCGTCGTGCTCAACGTGAATCCGACGGAACGCCGTATCTCACTCGGCATGCGCCAGCTGGCAGCCAACCCGTGGGATTCGCTGCATGAGAAGTTCCCGGTCGGCATGACCGTTGAAGGCCGCGTCCGCAACCTCACCGACTTCGGAGCCTTCGTCGAAATCGAAGACGGCATCGACGGTCTGGTCCACGTGAGCAACCTGAGCTGGACCAAGCGCGTGAAGCATCCCTCCGAGGTTCTGAAAAAGGGCGACCGCGTGAAAGCCGTCGTGCTGGCGATCGAACCCGATAAACGCCGGCTGTCGCTCGGCATCAAGCAGCTGCAGCCCGACGTGTGGGAGTCCTTCTTCGGGACGCATCACATCGGCGACGTGGTCCACGGCAAGGTCCTGCGGGTAGCGGCTTTCGGCGCTTTCGTCGAAATTGCCGAAGGCGTGGAGGGCCTCTGCCACAAGTCTGAAGCTACCGACGAGAACGGCCAACCGCTGCATCTCGAACCGGGCATCGAGCACGACTTCAAGATCATCAAGATGAATCCGGATGAGAAGAAAGTCGGCCTGAGCATCCGCGCAGTCGGCGAAGAGGCCTCCCGCTCGGAGGTCGAAGCCTACAAGCAACCGGTCTCGAGCACCAGCTCCACCATCGGCGAACTGATCTCCTGGAAACGCGCCAGCAACGAAAATAACTAGCTTGTCCTCTGCAGCGAGAGCGCAGCCCGACGGCTGCGTTCTTTTCAGGGGGACATAAAACGACGAAAGACAGTCGCTTTATGTATCCCGACGCCGGCTTTTCCCTGATTTGCCGGGACCTGGTCCCGCGCTGAATCATTTCCTCCTCGCATTCTGCTGGAACGGTCGACCGCTGCCTCCGCCCTTGTTTCGCCCCGACTCGGGGAACTCCGGAGTGACGTTGTTCCCTCTCGAACCCTGTTCTAGAATCGTTGGTTTGTGTTCGATCATCTCTTACGAAGGACCAATTGCCTTGCCGGAAACTATTTACGACGTAGCCATCATCGGCAGCGGCCCTGCCGGATACACCGGGGCCATCCGCGCCGGCCAGTACGGCCTGAAAACCGCTCTCATCGAAAAAGACGGGTTCCTGGGGGGCACCTGCCTCCACGTAGGCTGCATCCCTACCAAGGCTTTACTGTTCAACGCCGAACTATGGGATCACCTCAAAGAGGCCAAGGAATTCGGCATTGAGGGTGTCGACGCGCGAAAGTTGAACTGGGCTGCCATCCAGGAGCGCAAAACAAAAATCGTCTCTAAACACACCAAGGGCCTCGAATTCCTGATGAAGAAAAACAAGGTCGAGACGATCAAAGGCTATGGCAAGCTGACAGGCCCGGCGCAGAGCGGAGTGTTCACGGTCGAAGTGACCGGCGACAACAAGGCAACCAACCTCAAAGCCCGGAATGTAATCCTCGCCACGGGCTCCGAGGCACGCATGCTCCCGGGCCTCGAAGCGAACGATCGCGTCCTCACCAACATCGAAATCCTGAGCCTGAAAGAAATCCCCAAGTCGCTGGTAATCGTCGGGGCGGGCGCAGTAGGAGTGGAATTCGCCTCCATTTATCGCTCCTTTGACAGCGAAGTCACCCTCGTAGAAATGCTGCCTCGTCTGGTCCCGGTCGAAGACGAAGAAGTAAGCAAAGAACTCGCGCGCGTCTTCCGCAAACGCGGCATCAACTTCCATACGAGTGCGAAAGTCGACAAAGTGGAAAAGACAAAAACCGGAGT
>Ga0123355_10005485_pt1 | contig 18592 bp, 6 predicted proteins | sample TergutEmb28metaG_3_FD_89872 | JGI IMG/M metagenome (GOLD analysis project Ga0123355, IMG submission 89872) | Embiratermes neotenicus P1 segment gut microbial communities from Petit-Saut dam, French Guiana - Emb289 P1 | ecosystem: Host-associated > Arthropoda: Insects > Digestive system > Gut ... | reverse complement strand
TCTGGTCATTATCTCCGTAACCGTTCAACTTTGGATATAGGTGTTTTGGGTTATATCGGTATAGTTTGACCTAAGGAACACCCTCCCGAAGTCTGGCACATTCCTCCTGGGACACCCTGTATACTCTACGCCACGTGTAGCATCCACTTCCTAACAACCTGTGACAACGCACATCAATAACGGACCCCATAACATAGTTACAAGAATCGGAAGTCTAACTTGGTGAATGTAACAACGATAGATATCAGTCACGTAAGAGTATAATTTTTGCGCGCACACAAGGGAGTAATAAATATTAGCACTCGTCTACTGTGATAACGACACACATCCACACCACCATCTATAGTGAGCTCCGTGAGACCCCCATAAAAACATTTGGAATGTCTATCATTTCACCATAGCGTTTTCAATCTTTTATTTATAACTAAGAATTCTATAATGTACCAAGTTTTAATGAAACAGTGGGATCCAATTGGATAACAATTTTCGACTGTACCTTAACAACATTGTTCTAAGTGGGCCTGAGGATGGCCGTTTAACGGCCGAAACATGTCGCCAAGTATAACCCAGTTGTAATTAAGCATCTGGTTTTAACATATGTTGTGTATGACGGTGCTAATTATATATTGAGTCCTGTGGCAGTAGCTGTTGTTAAACAAAGCTGATAGATGAGCGGATCCTGAGTCGTGTGGCAATGAATAATCCCGAATTTAATCTACTCATAATTTTTCTTACAATGCAATTTTGCTTGTTACTGTCGTTTACAAGTATTTGAAACTTGCCGCATTTTAAATATATTACCTGTCCGTATGTCGTGAATTTTGTCCTGCATTCTGCTGCAGATACATGAATGTATAGACTACATAGCTGTCCCGTCATTTGATTCTAGAGGCTCAGAACAGCCTTTTAAATTTCGGTCTTGCAATCTATGAACTAGAAACGCAGGACATGTTGACACCTTGCATTCGCATCTCTCACGTGGATTGTAAGCAAGGACAAGTGCAGTGAAAACGGCAAATTGATGCCTCTATTAAATTTAATTTTTTTCAGTTCAGACTTAATTGTTAAATGTAGATTAAACTATTTATGACATATCAGACACCTGTTTAATACCAACTAAATGCGCAGTATCTATTATATATATATATATATATATATTAGATGCTTATCTCCTATTTTGACGTTCAGGTGACCGTGCATCGTGATAAATTCTTATACTAAAACCAACTAGATGCACTAATTTCTCAAATTTATTGTTGGAGTAAAACTCCACATGTTTCGGACAGTTCCTCTGTCCATCATCAGGAGTACTTCACTGTACACACAACAAACCTGCATGACATATACCATTGTTGTGTGCAAAGTGAATTACTCCTGATAATGGACAGAGGAACTGTCCGAAACATGTGGAGTTTTACTCCAAAAATATATTTGAGAAATTAGTGCATCTAGTTGATTTTATTATAAGAGCTTATCTCCTACTTGTTTCGTTGCTTGTGCACCATCATTAGGGAGAAGAACTATGCCAGTTGCTTGAAAAACCAACTACTGTTATGAAATTTTTATCTTTGGGTTCACTTCTGTAGCTTATATATATCATCAACATAAACATACTGTAGAAGGTACAACTGTGCTTATTTTAAAGCGATTTGGAAGTGTACAGTGTTTAAAAAACACGTAATGGTAATACCGTCTCGCCAATTCCGTGCATTCTTTGTGACATCAGACACCTTTTAAGACCAATTAAATGCACAGATGGATAACAATATCTTAATAGTGTTTGCTATTGCAAGTAACTGGCATAGTTTTTCTCCCTTATGATAGTGCACAAACACCGAAACATATAAGAGTTACGCATCATATATATGTATATACTAGATACTGTGCATTCAGTTGGTATTGGGAAGGCGTCTGATGTCATAAAGAATACACGGAATTGAAAACTTCAAAACATTCAAGATATAATTGTGTACTCTATTACATTACTTTTAATTCAACATCCAGTAAGTGTGTTTTGCGTGGGTCCATGCTCTAAGTAGGAAGATGAATCCCAGTTTTGTAACGTTGCTTGTTTCCGTGGTGGGTAGCTGCGGTGTTGGACACGTCAGTCCCTCGTCTCTGCAATCCCATTAACATTCGTTACTTGAAAAGGCTTAGGAAGTCAACGAAACGTAATAAATAACTTAGAGAGCACGACCAATTTATTTATTTGTTTTAATATCTTCATTACAGCGATATGTTTCGGTCATTTTATATGGCTATTCTGAGGGCTTTCTTGTAAAATTAATACAAAGAGCACAAACGTAAAATGTGGCCTACTTAAATAAAATGAATACGGATTTACACAAACGAACGGTGCTATGTATTTAAGTAAAATAAACACAAAATTGTAAAACGCAGAATGAAACATACTTTAAATAAATAAATACATAAATATATAATTCATAAATACAAAAATGTACAGAACTACATTGCCACATATTCTAAACAAAATAAATGTAAAAATATACAAAAATTTAAATAAAATGAATACAAAAGTACTTAAAGTATAGAATCTTGTTTTTGTTATAGCCAACTAACGCACAAATATATATCAAAGTATTTTCTCTTTATATAATATTCACTCCTACGTGTTTCGACACCTCTGTGTTATCTTCACAGATTTTAAAAACTTTGTACTTCGCTAAGTTACATAAGTTCTTACAATTAGAACTGTTAAAGTTGCAACAGTTCAAGGATTGTATATGCAGCCACATAGACACACTGCTTTCACAAGATACTGTAATGTCATACACACTATATTATCACTCAGCGACGACCAAATAATTTTAATCTAATAACTTTATGGAATTACAATTTTAACATTTTTAATTTTAAGTACTTAAGTGCGTAACTTAGGGAGGCACAAATTTTTTAAACTCCCTGAAGACGACACAGATTTGTCGAAACATGTAGGAGTGAACATTATATAAAGAGAAAATATTATGATACATATATGTGCATTAGTTAGTTGTAATTAAACAATATAAAGATGCTCAGTACATGCATTAAAATACAGAATCATGAAACTGATATTTTTACTTTATTTAAAATATGTGGAATGAACGTTTATCATTTTTAATTTTATGCCAACAGCTTAAGGATGGCCATATAAAACTGCCATAGCACCTTGCCGTTACTGTATAAATTTACAATACGTGCCGACTACCTGCTCTAATTATTGTATTTGCACTGCCGGGACCAGAGTAACTGTCATCTTTGATACGTACTGTGTAGAATAAAAAGGCAGCTGGTTTCTCCGAAACTGATGCACGATGTCAGGTCCAAAATTGAGGTCTTCGTATTCACCTCCGTGAGAACCACACATCTCCCCATCTAGCTTGGAACTAAAATATCCAGTCAAACAGTATAGGAAATCCTCATTTTCCTGACGTTTGTCTGTGGTGTTTGAACTAGAGAAAAACTGAAACCCAATTTCAACTTGAACATAGTCCTATATTTGTGAGTACAGGGTAGTAGTGTGTATGAACACGATAAAAATTTCCAATTTCCGGTGAGTTTTAATACGCTTCAGGTTCAACTTACCCAAACAGAGGTCTGGATAAGGTATTGAAGGAAAGATAAAAACACACCATCCTTCCTTATTACCACTCGAAAGGGTAAAGCTTTTATATTTACCCTGCACAAGTAATGCCTCTATAATAATACTGATGAAAATTGCTTGACCTATGCAGAAACGTAAACTTTTCAAATAGGATGTTTAATAACCTTCGATAAAATGAAATATAACTATTATAAAATAAAATATTTAAGTATTACGTAACATAAGCAGAAATTACTGGAGAAACAAAGCGATAAGGAAGTTCTTTATTTAACTAAATGCTTTACAGGTTTATGTCTCAGAAAGTCAACTTTTACATACATATAGTTTGGTTTAAGCGTACTTGATTACTATTTTCAATTAATGTTATTGTTCATTTTAATATCATCCACCTACCTATGCCTGTGTCCATAGTGTCTGTTCCTTTCACACTTCCTGCCTGAATTCTCTGTGCGTGTTGTCATCCCGATGTGCGCTTCATGTCCCGACCTTTTTGTTCTTCTCGACTTGGGCGCCCTAATCGAAATGAGAAAGGGTTAGGTAAAATAAAGCTTCTTACTGTGTGTGTTTTATCGTCCTGTTAACTTTGTGTCACAGGGAAATATAAACTTCAGTCTTTTGTTCCCAAATACAGGTTTTTAACGTTTAGGTCACAGAAGGATTTTCGAGCAAACAGCAGCGAATTTTATTTATCTATAATTTTATACGTCGGTATTTAAGTAGCAGAAGGGAAGGCCAGAGATTCTGAACCTGATTACAAGGGTTTTCGAAATTTATTCTGTTCGTAATTTCTTCTTAAATGCAATTTTGATTTGGTATAGTCATTTCAAACGCATTGCAATTTTGGCAGCATCTTTTAGGGCTATATCAGCAACCTTATTGATACATTGTGATTTTGTTTTTTGTCTTATGACGAGGCATGAAATTTTACTACATTGCCTTGAAACTTGATGTTGGTGAAATTGAAGGAGTTATTAAATCGGGTGATACAAGGATTTGAAGTTTCTGGATCATAAAAAGCAACATTCCAAAACTTTATTATTGAATGTCCGTTCGCTTTTCTTTTTATATCAGTTTTGCCACAAGTAATGTCCAGGATATTAACAAATATCAGCGTGCTTTTGAAATTCTTATATTTCTAGGCTTCAGAGCCTCTGAAAACGTTCCACTGGATACATCGGAGTTTCTGTTGCTGCATCATTCCGTACGCACATAAGTCGCATAGCTGGTTACTAGTATTTTCCCCTAATAATGGTTAGGTTCGTACAGTTTCAATTTTGTTTTTCTCCTTTTGGCCTGCAAAAATCCCAACTTGAAATATGAGGTCACGGTGGTAATTATGAATGTTGGCTTTTTTTTGAGATGTGATGCCGTGTAGTTTGGTAGAAAAATATCATTTGTCCTGAAGATGAAATTAGTGTGTTTTTTCAAAGTATTTGTACACCAAATTATACGCCACCGCTCCAAAAAAGGTATTAATCTTCAAGACACACCAATTCAACACATGTTGTCAGTTGCGCAAGAAATATTATTCTGCTAATTGAACTGTAGAAAGTTGTATTTTGAAAAAATACAACTTTCATTAGATCAATGTCAACACAAGATAAAGTTATCTTAATCTGCTTTAGTCGTTAATGAGCAGTCTTCGTTGATAAAATTCAAATTTCTCTGTTGACGATCGATTAATCGATTATATTGCGAATGAAACTGTAAAGAGATGCATAAAAGTAGTGATGCAGGATTTTAAATGGCGTGGATATGGCATGTTAGAGTGTACAGTATTTCAGCTATAGACTGGCGAAACTTAACAAAATCAACGAAAATTGTGTCAGGATGGCAGGTAACCCAACTGAGCTTAGGGTAAATAACTCCCCCTTACAAGTCTTAAAGCATTAGAACATTGCAGATTTCTTCGGTATGGTCATACATTACATAGGAAACAAAAAAGAAATCTAACAATACGGATGGTGTGCTGAGTTCTCTCTGTTTGGAAACATTACTACAAAAGACTCTTGGTTAATGTCTTGGATCTTATAAGATGTAACACAACACTGATTTGTAGTTAATTTCCAGCGTTTATGAGCAGCTTATCTGTCCCACCTTCAAGAATAGACCATTGAAGGTAGGAGAGAAAGGCTGTCCCGAAATATCGGTAAATAATTACCAATAAACGCTGCATAACATCTTAGAATAGCGAAGACCTCATTTACACCTGAGCGATTGCTTGAAATCACGCAAGTCTCTGACTTGTTGCACAAAATGTTATAATGCTGAATGACATGTAAATGGAGAATATTTGGGCCTAAGAGAGACGAGGTAAGATAGGAGTAGAGAATACTACATGATGAGGAGCTTTATGATCTGTATTCCTCACCAAATATTATACGGGTTATCAAATTGAGAATAATGAGATACGCGGGGCCTGTAGCACGTTTGGGGGGAGAGGAGAGGTGTGTACAGAGTTTTGGTGGAGAAACCTGAGGGAAAAAGATCACTTGGGAGACCAAGGCATAAATTATAGGATAATATTAAGATGCATCTTCAGGAAGTGCGATGTGGGAGCATGGACTGGATCGAGCTGGCTCAGGATAGGGACAGGTGGCGGGAAATTTAAATGCGGCAATGAGCGTTCGGGTTCCATAAAATGCGTGGAATTTCATGACCAACTGAGAACTGGTCAGCTTCTCAAGACGGACTGTGCTCCATGGAGAAAGTAAAGAAGACAATGATCAGTTTCATTTGTTATATAAATGTTCATTCTTGCCTCTTCTTCCCTACTTTCTCCCTTTCCTCTACTATATGTTTTATTTGGTTAGTTTCTGCAAAACTCCTTGATAAAGCTTCTCACTTCGGTTTTATCCGCGATAAGGATCGAAATATAACTGTCAAGTATGAGTTAGATCAGTTTTGCATTTCGCCGTACTCTTGCGGCAACTTCTCCGACAGTACTGTTCAGCGGGTAGCCTGCCGTTGAAGGTGGCACAACAACCAACCAATGAACACTGCCTCCTTTGGACTTAAAATTAATTAACATGCAGATATCCTTCGGTCTATAAAGCAGGCCGACATAATCTCGTCCTCAGCGATTCTCACCTACACTGCCAACATTTCCTTTAGGAAGCCACCCAACTTCACTCGAGTGAAGTGTAGTTATGGTCCATGTTCACATGCATGCGTTTGATATAGACGCTATATTGTCAATACAAAGAGCGGCGCCGAACAAACCACACACACACACACACACACACACACAAACACACACACACACAAGTCAAAGAACATCACAAAGTAAAGAAGCCCTATTAAATATAAACCGTATTTTGAAAGTGCAGCTAGTATAACAAAGCCAAATGACTGTTGAAAGTACTCTTTTCTTTTAATAGATGTTATTTTATTTCACTTAAGAGTTCTGATCCCAGTGACCACGCGCTATGGCGCGGGTCTGCGGCTGTTGGCTTGCTGGGATTGCGGGTTCAATTCCCGCCGGTTGTATGGATGTTTGCCTGTTGTGATTGTTGTGTGTTGTCAGGTAGAGGGGTCTGCGTCGTGCTGATCACTCGTCCAGAGGAATCCTACCGACTTTGGCGTGTCTGTGTGTGTGATCGTGAAGCCTCGATAATGAGGAAGCCCTGGTCACCAGGGGCTGTTGTGCCTTGGGGAAAACAGTTCACGTAAAAGAAAGAAATGATCGTTGTTCTTCACACCACTAAAGTTATAATTATTATTATTTATTGCTTGGAATTTTTTTAGTTCTCGTTGCTTTGTTACGTATGTATCTGTGTGTGTGTGTGTATTTATGTACGTATGTATGTATATATATATATGTGTGTGTGTGTGTGTGTGTATAGGTGTAGGTGTAGGTGCAAACATTTTTTTGCGGTAGTGTTTACTTCGCAACTGGACATGGGTCTGTTGAGTCAAAACAACCAACTAAGAAAGAACCGACTTAATTATCAGTTACAGTGACAGTGACGCAAAGCTGTGGGTTCAGATTTTACTAGTGCTGACGTTAAGATCACGTGGAATTATACCCCTGCTCTTCCCACATGCCTTCGTGGCGCTGTGGTGAGTTAAGCATGTCCTCGTCTTTAACATTTGCCTTTATTGTTGGACTATCACAAAAACTTTGGCACTTGTCCTGACTCAAGATTTAAATCTAAAATAACTAAAACTGGAAGTTTGGTTATGAACTTTTTGGGCGAAGATTGGGTCCTTCGAAGTGTTCCATCTATGTAATCATCATTCTCTCTTTTTGTTACCATGTTCCACATAGGACATTAACCTAGCTCTTACACTTGGTCTTATCTTTGCCTCTTTCCTGCTTTTTCAAGCCTTCTGCGGTTCCCATTCTGCAGTTCTCTTGCAGACTGTTCTTCGTCTGCCCCACTTTCTTGTATTCTTCAGTGCTGCAGTCCAATGCATGTCATTCTATCGAATCTTGTGGCCAGTCCAACGCCATTTGTTTTCCTTTATTTGTTGTTAAATAGGCCTTTGATTTTTTTCTGCTATAAGTCCTCATTTGAAATTTTATCCGGCTGTTTTACGTTTAAGATACATCGTAGCATCGGTTTACCCACATCTGGAGTGAATTTCTTATCTATGTAGTCGTTTTTCATGTTTCTGACGCATACAAAATGACTGACTTAACATCTGTATTAAGCAACAGAATTTTCGTGTCCAAATGTGTGGGACAACATAATGCAGAGCAGCGCGGACCGTCTTCAGTACTCGGAATGATAACCGAACAAGAAACTCAAAACTGTACGCACATTGGATCAGGCGGGAGGTTTGGTCGACATAAATAAAAGTGTTTCCGAGTTTAGTTAGCATGTGTATTACATATACTGTATTATTGGAAAACGAATGTTATTCAAACAATCAGAAAAATAAATGTAAACTCTTTTCTTGAAATGTGAAACGTATACGTAGTTCTGAAGTACCAGGGGGACACTTTGCTGAAGGCATAGAGGGTTGAAAACCGTACCTCTTTTGTAAATGAATGAAACATTTCACTGTTAAAAGTTAGAGATTAAGTGAGCAAGAATACTGCAGACGGGATTGCGTGTCTAACAACACGAGCTAGTGAATGCAGTGACATCTACAGTAACTGTTGTAAATACAGTTGTAAAAGTAGTATCAAAGGATATGTCTAGGATATATAAACACGTTCGACTACCTAAATATACAGCTGCATTGTCATCATAAATTGAAGGATATAAAGTATTAGGGATGGTAGAAAAGAAAGGAGTAGTGCAGAAAATGACGTGTATGTCATCCGGATTAGCATAGACTTAATGTTCTGCATCAGCATGTTTAAATGTAACCAGAGTTAAGAGCAACACCGCATACTTATACTTCGGCAGAGATTCAGGAAGTCAGTGACAGCACAGAGTGAATAAAGGAAATAAACATGGTTACACTGAATGGTAGAAGTGGCTAACGTGGGTATAATCGTGACAAATATTGGGATTTATTAACTGGTATACATCCCCTGTATGACTACGCTCGGAAGACAGTTACATACAATATTCCCACTACTTACACTTTACGCACCGGAACACCGCAACACTTCAACTGTTTTACTGGTACACATTGCACTGTCCATTATTTGGTATGATAACAAAATTAATAAAAGGTTGTATTTTAATTGTAAAGGAGAGACCTCTGCCTCTGTTCTTCCTTTTATATTATTTTAGCACTACCTGGTGATGGCAATATTTACCTGCCGAAACATATCATAGTGAATGTGGTGAACTAATGATTATAAAATTATTTATGGTGTTGTATTGATCTAAAAACAATAAACATTGATTGAATAAATACAACGAAACGATGTTACCCCCCTCCCCCAAACACACGCATGTTTTAATAAATGCAATTTAACCCATAAGGTGATATGTAAAGGTCATGCCGTGAATTCAGTAAAGCGATATTGTGCAAAGCTCCGTTGAGTATCATTAGCAGACTGCAAATCAGAGATAGAAATCTCCACTGTACGATCTATGCACACGCTTGCCAACACTTTCTGTATTGTTGATACATCACTTTCCTCTTGATGTTTTCAAGTGTTTGTACAAATGGCTCTCAGATCCTACTCACATTATGTGTAACAGGTTTTAAATTGCAGTAAACACAGCACCCCACAAAGCGTGTTTAAGTATAATGGAAAATTGTGAAAAACACTCTTCTTAAAAATACCAAAGCCTGGTAACTTTGAAATTTCTGGAAGGACATGTACACTTACAATACGATTTTGAACAAGATACAGTAAGGGTACACATTAACTGGCGCATCTATCTGGAAATTTATTCGGCGAAAATAGCCTATAAAAACGAATTAGTTACAAATTACTAACCCTTTAAATTTTTCTATATCCTGCCCCATATACCAGCAACATATCCAGGTAAGACACCTACGTTATGCAAGTTGAGAAGCCTCCTTAATCAAACGAACAAGGGATCCAGTTTCACTTATAAGACTGCAGCACATACTGCTTCATGAAGTTCTGGTTCTGCTGCCACAGATGTGTATAGCTAGTGGCTGGCGAACCCATGGCACCCCTGCTCAAAATGGCATGCGGCATTCACTGCTGTCCCATTTTTCTGATTCCTTTTTTCCGACCATCGTCTCTATATTGTGAAGAATATGCATATATATATACACATGTCTGATTATGTAGAGATTGTATGTGAATTACTTTTGCTGTCAAATAATATGGCGATTGAAACATTTTTACACAAATCGGGAGCGATGCGACTTGCTGATTGGATGTTTATCACTAGGGAAACGGCCTTGCGGTAGCTGGGCTAATACATGACATTGGACAAAATGCTTTACAATATTCGTTTTATACCGGAAGTACCAGCAGCCCCAGTTACTTCTAAATTTTCTTCCTTATCGCTTTTCTCGAGAAGGCTTTTATTCAATCATAATAATTTTATTATGCATGTATTATGCAATTATAATATGCATTATTTATAATAATTCAGTTATTAATAATAGTTATGTAAGAATCCAGTACCTTATTTTGCCCTTCAGAATCTCTTTGGGCACGCGAAAGAATTTCTTCGAAATTTATAGAGAACTTGGGCACGCGCCCACAGAAAGTTTCACCAGGTCTGGTATTGGTAGTCAAGCGAAGTTATGCAGTTTATTTCATCCATTCGAAGCGCGAAATTCATTTAAATATTATTTCAGAAAATTTCTGTCGTAGAGAGAATGCACTGATTTACATTACAGAGAGTAACCGGACCAATGTGGTTAGGGAAATAATAGAATTTTATGGTAGTAATCAGAATAACTACTTAAATGTACTATCAGGGTAGAAAGCATTTCTTCTTTCATGTGTGGAGCGTAACCATTGGGTTTAAAGCGTTAACTCATTAAGTAGTTATTTCCACAAGCTTAGCTGGTTAGCGATTTTGTCCATCAGCTCTGGATTTAGACATATATTCATGTACTGTAATGGTAATTAATTAATTAATTAGATATTTACTGTTCGGGTATTTTGGTAAGTAATTCCATTATTACAAAATAACCGGGTTAGGTGTATTGTTATTTACACATTTATTAAGCAGTATTTATGTAATTACCTCAGTGTAAATGTGGATTGCATGGAAATATTTTATAAATTATTAATTTGGCTTTTCCTGTTGATTCAAAGCGACAGACCTTATACCATAAATTGCGTTAGCACTACGCTGTACTGATAGATATATCGTTGAAGTCGGTTGAAAATTGTTTAACATGGGCGTACCATCTTCTCTTACGTTAAGAATCTCTGAATTTCGCTAAAAAGGGGCTTATGTGTATCTTGTGGTTCTTAGGACAAACATATACTGCTTTCTTAAAAAGAACGCATTAATTGAAATTTGTGATAGAGATGGAGTGTGTTGATTGTGAGGTAAGAATTTAGATTCCATTTAAAATTCATTTAACGTCATGTCCCACAGTGTTAAATAAATGGCGAGTTTCAAGGCCTACACACAGCCTAAACAATCCTAAACAGCACTTAATAATTTAAGTTTGTAACAGAGATGCAGTGTTTTTACTGAGAGGAACTGAATTCACGTATGACCTTTAGTTCATATCCTGCTTTAAACGGTTAGATACTGGTATGTCACTAGCTGCAGGTGCGGTTTGCACACTTATGGCGCAGAAACCTTCCCCTCCACGGGTAGTCTCGTACATGACAAACCTCTAAAGATTGATCAGCTTTCGTTCCCTCGAGGCTATGAATCAGTCCACTTTCAATTTATTATGCATCTCAGTCCAAAGACACGAAACCCCTTGTGATGCACGTTCTGTATGGATCCCTTTCATGGAGTTACTGGTTTCGTATTGAGATTTCCAAGCGTTTCTCTTTACGTCATAAGGACTTTTTACTGAAGGGTTACCGTATTTTCGGAAGTGACGTCATTTAGGGTTGCAGACGGTTACCAACCTTTCAGAGGAAACTGGTACTTTTATCTTCAGGGAGGAAGTATGCTTGTTATTACAAGTTGTGAATGCAGTTGTGCCAGTCTTACTCTGAGATATGAGTGATTTGAGAGAACAAAACCCTTTCGTTGACCCTTAGTTTGAAGCGTATAAATGTTCGCATGCCATTCGCAGTTATTCTTCCCACCGCGGTCGTTCATTTCACACTTTGTGTTGCACATTCGTCTTAAATAATATATTTCTAACTGCCGTCACGGAGGTCGGGATAGCGTAGTCGGTTTAGCGACTCGTTACAGGTTAGTCGATTTCGCGATTCGAACCCCGGTGAGGGAGCGAGAAATTTTTTCTGCTCCACACTCGTCCAGACTGAAACTGGGGCCCACCAAACCTCCTGTAGAGTGGGTGCCGGATTTCTTTCCAGGGAGTAAAGCGACAGGGGTGATGCACTGACAATCCACGCTCGTAATAAGTGAAAGTATGTTAAAGTAGAGCGCACTGAAAGTAAAATAAAATAAAGTAAAATAAAAAATATTCTCTTTGGTACCACACTTTACCGCGTTTCGTGTACACTCCTGGAAAAAATGTTTATGTTTCTTGAATAGTCGCATACAGGGAATTTTGCAGTAGGAGTTTTGGAGCTAGTGCCACGGATTAGACGGTTTCCAGTCTCTCACCGCGGAGATCCTTGCTAGTTCATGTAGGATTTGTGGTAGACAACGCAGCACCGAAAAAATTTTCTCCGAGTACTTCGGTTTTACCCTATTATTATCCTTCCACAAATACCCCATACACATTCACTCATGTATGAACCAATACTACGAATATATAATCCTAGCAATTAGCTTAGTCGTGAAATACAACACTTTAAAAGAAAAAGAATGTTGAAATCTCTAAATAGGGTCACGGCAATAAGTTATTACTTTTGCTCAAGAAAATTTCCTCATTCTAGCCGCAGGTTATAGAATATTAGCCTACAAATTTATTGAAGGAAAGTTGGTGGATGAGTCACATCTTGCTCAGGAAATTGCCTTCTAGAGCACGTTACTGAGAGAAAGATAGTGACGAGAAGACGAAGAAGAAGACGGAATCAGCTACCGGATGACCTTACGAAAAGAGGTGAATACTGGAAATTGAAAGAGAAAGCACTAGATCACACTGTGCGGAGAACTCGCTTTGGAAGAGGATCTGGACCTGTCGTAAGACTACAGAATGAGTGAATGAGTGAATAAATAAATGAGCAAATGAATTAATTACTGGTTACTTAATAAAATTCACAACTATGCATCTGTCTTTAATCTTGTGAATACAACTATTTTCTCCGTCCTGTTCCAACCCAATTTCTGTTCATGAATATAAGTACTGTTTCAGGAACAACGCTATTGACAGTTAACAGCAATTAAATGGCGTTCCTCGCTGTATGCTTTTAAACATCTTAATATAAATTAGTAAAGGATATACGAAGATCAGAGTGGAGCGGCCCTTGTCGGTCCTGCAGTTGTTATCGATTTGTCTTCACAACTTCTTTCGGCGCATTAATGTTTGTGAATGACGTAGGAGACAGGTGACGCGAGCTGAAGAATCGCGTCTTAAGGGATTACGGAACAACAAATTCGACAGACATGGTCTCATATTATCCTTATTAGTGTCTAGTCGGTACTTAATGACATAATATATTACATACTAACAAGATATCGGGTTGCTTTGGACCCGCATTCCACTAGTTCTCTTCTTCTTCTTCTTAGATAGCACTGCAGTCCAATGAGGATCTTAGGCTCCTTAATGGACTGTTTCCAGTTCGCTTTGTTTTTGATCTCTCTGTCCAGTTTTAAATTTTTCGTTTATTAATATATGTTTCTGCACAGTTCCACCTTCTGGTTTTTGGTCGTTCTCTTACCACTAGTTTTCTAACCTGCTTTAATTTATTCATTCGTATAATACAGTTTAAAAGTTTACCAGTAGATAATACTTTACATTAACAACCCTTTACAGACGAAGCGCAGACCGCTTTATTTAAAGGCCCAGTTCGTACCGCGCTGTAAACACTTTTAACCTCGGTTATAAAAACCAATCAGTTTATGCTGTAAGTGGCACAAGTCGCGTTTGTTCTGAGATAAATGCAAAACAAATAGTGTGGGGGGAGAGCGTACAGGTGTTGAATGTTAAACCTGTTGGTGCATCACGTAAACCAGTAAGCTTTAAAAGGTTAACATTGAGCCGTATTCGCTTAACCACTATTTCCGTAAAAAACTAGTAATTATTTCGTACGCTTGTGCATTTGTAGTCCCAGTTACCCAACATGCAATGCGCATGCGCCATATTGTCATCTATGGCCTGTCCAGCTCTGACTATATTTTTTCCACATCATCTCATAAACGGAAGGATTTTCGAAAGAAAAAGTTATTGAACATAAACGTATTACGATTTTCTCTTTAAGTCTTGTTTGAAAAATTCTTCATCCTAAGAACTTAGCGAGATTCTATTATAAATGCACATAGGCGTTCATGTAAAGTACCTGTTATTTTTGTCAGATTTTAATGAAAGTTGAATTTCCTCGACAGATTTTTGAAACCACTCAAAAATCAAATTTCACTAAAATCCGTGTGGGAGCCGAATTGGTCCAAGCGTACGGACAGACAGACATGACGAAGCTGGCCGTCGCTTTTTGCTTTTTTTTTCCGATCGCGTCTAGAAACGGAACAATGTACGCAATTTTCGACCAGTGAAATTGCTGTTTTTTTGGGAATGGGGCCGTGGGGCCTCGATGGCACATCTGGCAGAGCTGCATTTACCTCGTTTCAGTTGCTTTGCCCCCGATTCTAGCACATATTTTATTCTTATCCACGTGTAAATTAATAATTAATTACATTTATTGTAAGCGCAATGCAGAATTATTTGAAACGACTTTTTTTGTGATTTGATTATATCACCTTCGGTCGTGACAGTCTGTCCGTGCGTTTTTTCTATTTAAATTTCTTACCTTTATTGTTGTTTATTTAAGGAATTTACGGAATTTAAACTATATTGGCCTTATCTTTATCATAGCTGAGGGTCTGAAGAATTCTTAATCCGTCCTGGCATCAAAGGTATTTAATTTACCAGTAGCAACACTGGAGAAGCACTTCGCACCGCAACAACGGCACAAGTTGCTTATCCTACATGGAATAATAGTAAGTCGGAAGACTGTCGCTTAATTTGAGAAACCATAAAACACGCGGCTGATGGTTAGTAACGTCTGCTGCCCGCCTGGAAATTATTTACTTGTTGCATGTAGTACGAATTAAATTACAATGTGATTGGAATCTAAACAGAATACACACTTTCAGCTTCCCTGCGACCTGAATACAAAACAAATACAGTCCTACGCAATATCTGGAGCTCTTTACGTTTTAGCTCCGCGTTCATTAAACTGGTTGCAGCAGCACCTTGGTCTATTTTAATAGACTACAGGAATAGAAGTAGGGTGTTTATATTTGAACTAGCAAATAACTCACTGTTTGGCGAGATTTATTAAAATAAACTGCAATTGACATGATTTAACTGGTTATATTTGCCGAAAATGTTAGGGATATAATGGATAATTCAAGAAGAGATGTCAATATTGTGGGATGTGGCAGCGTCGATCAGCGGGAGAATGTTCGTATGATCGTGTGTCTAATTCGGAACCGTTACCGAGGTAGTGCTGTTTGATTCTACAGACCCAACTCCGTTGGAATTTTTTTATGGATTTGGATGAAGAGCGAAGTTTACAAAAGCAGGCTGAATATACCACTCGCGTCTTTTGCTCGAATTTTGGATGCTGCTGCCCGCAGGAAGGAAAGCGAAAATCAGCTCAGACGACAAAATGCGAACTTCGCACACGAGTTACAAAGTTTATTGAAGTTGACGGTGGGGTTCTCGAACATTTATTTTGAACTGTAACGTATTTGTCATACCTGTGCACTAGATGTGCCAGCGAAACATTAAATGTAAACTAAAATAAATTAACAGTAATTAATTTCTCTTTATTTATCACCATTCACAATGCTTTTTTATTTGTAGATTCAAACTGCAATGCCTCGGTAATCATTCAGAATTAGACACATATTCTTAGGAACTTTTTTTTTTCTCAAATTATTGACCTTTCCTCCTGAATCACCCAGTATATAATGGTTGAGCCATAACTTAGCATCTTTATCCGTGAAGCTGCATGTCCTTTGTTAACTAAACTGTCGCCAAGCAGTCAAACAACAGTGAACACACATTCATCTGTCATTATGGAGCAAGTTATAATTGCGGAGCTACCAAATCACAGGCCGAAAAAAAGCGAACACTGTTTTGTCTTTATGCCTAATACAGAAGTCATACATGATGAATTTAGGTATGTTGTTTAACTGAAGTTTCAGCTGCTAAGATTATACAGCGTCGGGACATTGAACGAATGAAATATGATTATGGAGATTCATTGGAATGATGCTGACAGGAAATACAGAAAGTACTAAAAAAGTGTGTCCCGTTCCACTATTTACACCACAAAACCCACTTGGACTGGTCTGGGATTGAACTCGGACCTCCGCTTCTCCATGCTGGTAAGTTTTATATTCAACAAAGTGTAAAACCAAAAAGTGTGTTTCTCCCTTGAGACTCTTTTCATGGGGAGGAGAGCGGCCGAAGCGTGAAGCTTAGTACTTACTTTCCTCACTATACGGGCGAATAACGCATTCACATTTACTACCATAACGGCATAGGATAAGGCAAGTGGTCTGCTTCAAGCTTCGGTTATCTTAGCTCCCGGAAAGGAGACTGCCGATTTATGAAGTTTAGGTTAATTAGAATGGGACCTGAACCAGCATACACAACACAAACAAGATGCAGTAACAATGCATAAAGAAGTTGTCGGACTACACCCAGTTTGGGAATTTACATGATAATAAGAAAGATACCAAAGATATTATTAAAGCAGGTGACATCGCACCCACATTCCACATGCGCCTGTTACTCAACACCAGTGTTTTGTTTTCAAGTATTTTAAATTTTAATCGTTTTACTGCATATTGTTACATTGAGGAGCTTCAACCATATAAAAAACTTGTGCACGAGTGGATTTAAGTTGTGACTGTTTCACTAGACACATTACAGAAGGAATTTTAATGACATTCCAAGTGCTGCATCTGTATTTTACAGACTGCTGTCTGTCTTAAAATGAAATGTCAACGAGTGATTATGATCTTTTAATGTGTTGCGAAAAATTTGAGGTTGAACGGAGCTCCGTGAAGATGTCGTGTTAGTAGACGCCGAAATGCGTTGGAGCAGTAAATAATACGCGATTTAGTATACATAGTGTGGTGCATAATTTAGGTTAATGAATGGTAATTGAAACCTGTTCAGTGGTCTGTGAAATGAAATATTCAGGAGACGTAACTTCCCTTTCTTGTATTCATAGAACACAACAACAGGTTACGAGTTTTGAGGTTTAATTGTAATAACTATAAAAATTGTGGTCTTATGAAACGTGATGTCTTGTAGTAGTGTAGAAATATATCGGCGCTTCGAAGTAATATCCCACCTTCGCCTATGGAAATAGGAATTTTTGAAAGCAAAAACAAAGTCGGTACGTTTTTTTGAAGTGTCCATAAATTTCTTAGAGACTACGGGCGTCACATCCCAAAGAACGGCTCACGTCAAATCATGATCTAAACCATAGATGTGTTAATCATTTGTGCCTAAAATATTCCTACAGATTTTAGCTTCATCTACTCTGAATGTTACATTTCAGTTTGATCAGGAAGTGTTCCCTGCTTTAATCTAAATACAGTTTGTAATATGAAGGATCATAAATTATGTATTTCAATTTCGCCTGTCACCACGACGATTACAAGGATGAACAAATGTCTCGTGAGCTGAGACCTCTTCCCTCGTTTATTTTTTATAAATTCCGACTCTCGAATGCTGATCAGCTACAATATTTATTTGACCTTCCACTTCGATGCTCCACAATTACGAAGTCTTCTATTCTTCCTGACATTTTAACACTGAGTTTGTCCGGCGTTAACTCACTTTCTGTATGTATTTTTCAACCATAACGTCCCTGTTTCAGTTATCATATTTATTCCCCATGAATGTTATTAATTATGGCAAGTTCCTTTATTAAATCGTCGGAGCACATTACTTCCTGTGACAGTCAAGGTCGCTCTGATAGTCAAGATATTTTCCGCCAAGTTTGGAGTTTAATAAAACGAGCCAATTAAATAAAAATTCCCTCCTGAAGACTCACCTCCATATTAGCCACCAATTCACGCCAAGATTTCTTCCCTTCACATTTTCCCACCAAAATTCTGTATGCCCCTCTCCTTATTTTCATGGAACCAGTTACCGGGAGAAGTGTTAGGAATTCTCCCCTGCAAACCAATCACTTTTAAAAAGAGGGTAAGGAAAGTGATAATTGAGTTGAATTAAAACGAAGTAAAGTTGCTGGAAATCATCGAAAAGTGTAGAGAAGCGGAGTCTAGTGAAGTGAAAAGTCTAAAGTGAAGTGAAAAGTTACCTAACGTGGAATGTAGCGAAATGCAATCAAGT
>Ga0123355_10005484_pt1 | contig 18594 bp, 16 predicted proteins | sample TergutEmb28metaG_3_FD_89872 | JGI IMG/M metagenome (GOLD analysis project Ga0123355, IMG submission 89872) | Embiratermes neotenicus P1 segment gut microbial communities from Petit-Saut dam, French Guiana - Emb289 P1 | ecosystem: Host-associated > Arthropoda: Insects > Digestive system > Gut ... | reverse complement strand
TTGCAATGTATTGTGTAATTGTTTTTGCTTCATCGTCTGTGATTTGGTAGCCTTCTGCGCCATAAACTTTATACCCGTTATACTCTGCGGGATTGTTGCTTGCAGTTATCATAACACCTGCACTGCATTCAAGATGACGTACTGCAAATGATAAAACCGGCGTTGGCATGAGCCTGTCAAATATGTGGACATTAACTCCGCAAGAGCTCATAGTCTGAGCAACTTCGTCGGCAAATAAGCGCGACTTTCTACGACTGTCATATGAAATGGCAATGCTTGGGGAATCAAAAGTTTGTCGCAAATATGAGGCCAAACCAAGTGTTGCTTTGCGTACTGTGTAAATGTTCATTCTGTTTGTGCCTGCTCCAAGTTTACCTCGCAACCCGCCTGTGCCAAATTCCAGTTCACGATAAAAGCGGTCTTGGATTTCGGCGGGTTTGTTTTCTATATCTTTAAGTTCGCGTGTAATATCGTCATCTTCGGTAGCATATTCTACCCACTGTGAATACAGGAATTTTTCTATATCATTCATGCCAATGTCCTCCCATGATTACACATAAGTGATGGTGAAAAGAGTATATCAAATTTCCTTGGAAAAAACTATAGGGGGCGGGTCGCTGTAAGTTATTGATTTTGCCTCTGTGTAAGCCGCGAATGGTAGATTTATGTTATAAATTAAAAATATCAGTTACAAATATATTGACAAAAATATGAATTATATGGTAGACTTTTCACAAAGAAAATGAAACGTTTCATAATATTGCACAATGCATCACGTTATAGCGATCTGTGCTTAGGTTGTTTACTTAGCTTTTATTGCGTGTTAGTTATTGAATTGCGTTATAGACGTAGTTAGTAGTATATAAAATAGTTTGCGTACTATTTTGAATATTTTTACAACTTTTAAGGAGGAATGAAAATGAAGAAAAAACTATTATGCGTGTTACTTGCGGCAGTCATGATGCTCTCATTGCTTGCTGCATGTGCACAAGACACAGCTCCGGCAAATGGTGAGGATGCAGAGCAAACTCAAGATGCGACACCATCACCTGATGCGACCACTCCGGATGATCCCGACGACCCGACTGAGCCGGAAGATCCTGCAGACAGATTTGCAGAAAGAATATCTATTGAATTAGCTACAACCAATGTATTTGAGGGTTACGATTATTTGGCAGGCGATCCATATGCAGTATGGTTTGCCGATGAATTCAACATCGAAACAACATTTATAAATATGCCGTTTGATGTATGGATTTCAAACTTGCGTTTGTGGGCGACAATGGGCGAAATGCCTGAAGTGGCTGTTTGGGACTACATGGGTGCAGGGCATAATGAAGGTGCAGCACTTGTAGAACAAGGCCTTCTCCGCCGTTTGCCTGATGATTGGCAACAACGCTGGCCGTACCTTGCAGCTTCGCACCAGTCGAGCGGGCTTGGTCCAAGATTGGATGAAGTATTTGACGGAACATACTTCTTGCCTAGACCACGTTTCCACTTCAACTTCCTTGGCGATCCACTTCCGAATCATGAAAGTCTTCTTGTGAGACGCGATTGGTTTGAGGCAGTTGGTATGCCTATCAGACCGTATTATACCATTAATGAAATGATGGAAGCTGCACGTCTTATCCTTGAACAAGATCCGGGTGAGTTGGGCGATATGCTTCTTCCTATTACTGCAAACACAGGGCGTGCGGCACAGTTGTTTGTAAGATCTAATTTTGCGCATTGGGATACTTTCTACAGAGGGCCCGACGGAACGTACAGATGGGGAGCTGCAAATGAGCGCACGCGAGAAGGTTTAATGCTTTGGTATGAAGCCTACAGCACAGGTCTTCTTGACCTTGAGTTTTATCTGCATCCCGGTCTTTTTGATCGTGAATTGCTTAGTGTAGCAGGTCGTGCAGGAATCGTCCTTGAAGCAGCCGGAACGCATAATGTTCCAAGAAGATTCTACACTTATGGAAATAATTTCCCGGACAGAGATCCTCACGAAGATGTTATGCTTGCTACTTTGCTTGGTACGGACGGAAATTACCATCAAAGATGTCTGATTAATATGTGGGGAGCGTTCATGTTTAGCCCACGTATAACAGATGCACAGCTGGAGCGTGTTTTGGACATTCTTGACTGGCTGGCATCCCCTGAGGGTAACACAGTATCAAATATGGGCGTTTATGGTGTTGACTGGGAGCGTGACGCAAATGGGGATATAGTATCGCTACTTGGTGATGATGAAATTTTGATGGGTGCTCCTGATGGTGATAATGTGAGAAATCCGAGTATGGGTAATGTGTTCTGGATGCCTATTTTGCAAGATGACTTCCAGCTCGGCAACCCAAATCTTGCACAGGTTTATCGTGATATATCCGCAGAACTTTACGCTAACCGCGTCGCCATGTCTACTTCGGAGTCGTTCCCGGTGGCTAATTGGGACTTGTTGTTCTTTGATTCTGACAACATGCGTAATGCTGCCCCTGTCGCAAGCGCGGGTGGACTGTCTGAAACGTTTGCGCACATGGTTATAACAGCTACCAGCATGGAGAATTTTATCCAAATGTACGAAGATTGGATGGAGCAACAAATGCACTTGGTACAACCGGTTCTTGATGAGCTAAATGAAATGCTCGGCTAAACTACGTTACACGAAATAATAAGTGTTCAGATTATCGCCCGGGTTTCCTTTGGCTCGGGCGATAAATGAAAACGGATGCGTCAGAGGGTGAAATAATGGATGTAACTTCATTAAAAAAGAGAAATAATTTCGCTAATCGTATTAATCTCCTAGGTCGTGAAATATGGAAGCATAAGGAGAAATATTTGCTTATTCTTCCGGGAATAGCATGGTTTGCCATTTTTGCATATATTCCAATGTATGGTTTGACGCTTGCATTCAGGCAATTCAGACCGGATTTAGGACTTTTTGCAAGTCCGTGGATTGGACTTGAAAATTTTGAAAGGGTATTTGCTAACCCGGCGTTTATGAACGCTGTTTGGCGTACTCTTCATGTAAATGCAGGTCGTTTGATATTCGTTTTTCCCGTGCCTATAATATTGGCATTATTTGTTAATGAACTGCGGCTTGGGCGCACTAAGAAGATTCTTCAATCTATTTTTACATTTCCAAACTTTCTGTCATGGGTTATTGTTGCGGGTATCATGATAGATGTTTTGGGGAGACATGGATTGGTGAACTCTTTGCTTGGTTTGATCGGAGTTGAACCCATTGCGTTTTTGGGAACTCCGGACTTGTTTCAGCCAATGGTATACCTAACGTCTATTTGGCAAAGTGCCGGTTGGAGTGCCATAATTTATATGGCGGCAATTGCAGGAATTGATACAGAACAGTATGAAGCTGCGGAAATAGACGGTTCTTCTCGATTACAGCGAATTTGGTACATCACATTGCCGGGCATAAAGGGAACAATTGTTGTGCTATTTATTTTAGCCGTGGGCAACCTTATGCAAGGTGGGTTTGAGCAAATTTTCAATTTGCGCAACGCTGCAACCATGCACGCTGCCGAAATTTTGGATGTATATATTTGGCGCATTACATTTGATGCTCCCGCCAATTTTGGTTTTTCTACCGCAGTTGCGCTCTTTAGATCGGTTATTAATTTCTCGTTGTTGTTTGTCGCTCATCATGTTTCTAAACGTCTGAGTGGTTCCGGTCTTTTGGCGTAGGAGGTGTAAATATTATGACAGTAGCTAAAAAATTACGAAAAGGAAAAGGGCGAGAAAAGTTTGCGTTGCTTGATGCAGTGATTTTGTTTTTTTTGCTCATTGGCGCGGCCGCTATCGTTTTTCCATTTATTAGTGTTATTGCAACAAGTTTTGCTACGCACCAAGAATTTATGGATTCAAGACTTCTGCTTTGGCCACAAAATCCTACATTAGATAACTACTACAGACTTTTCCAAGATTTGCGTATACCTATAGGTTTTAGAACTACACTCACGTTTCTTTTTATTGGCGTACCTCTCAATATGTTCCTTACAACAAGTCTGGCGTATGGACTTTCTCGCACGAATTTCCCCGGAGGCAAGTTCTTTTTCTATGCAGTTCTGATTACCATGCTTTTTAATGGTGGAATTGTTCCGTTGTTCTTACTTCATATGCAACTTGGAATTATCAATTCTATTTGGGCTGTGATTTTTTCATGGGGTGTCAATACGTTCTACTTCATTATTATGCGAACGTATTTCACGACTATCCCCGACTCTATGATTGAATCTGCAAAACTTGATGGGGCCGGAGAATGGAGAGTGCTTTTTAATATTGTACTGCCATTGGCAAAGCCGATTATAGCTTGTATTTTACTCTTTTATAGTGTTGATAGGTGGAATGAGTGGTGGTTCTCAATGATTTTCATTCGTGATCCAAGTATTATTCCGCTCCAGTTGGTTCTTCGTCATATTGTTATAGACTCCGTACTTGCACACACTGTTCCAATGGATGACTTGCCGGTATTTACGGGTGGTATACGAATGGCTACGGTTATTGTGACAATAGTCCCTGTTATGTGCTTATTCCCGTTTCTGCAAAAATATTTTGTCAAGGGCATTATGATTGGGGCTGTCAAGGCGTGATTGGCAACTAAGTGTTACCACTCATGGCGGCTAATAGGAACAACTAAGTAAGGAGATTATCTATAGTGAGGGAAATTTGGATTGCAAATGATCACGGTGGTTATAAGACAAAGTTAGCCTTTTTATCATACCTTGAAAAGAAAAATATACCGTATAATGATATTGGGTGCGCCTCCACCGCCATTGTCAGATATCCCTACTACGCGGCAAAGGTTGCACATGCAGTTTCCACTGGTATAGCAGATAGAGGTATTTTGATTTGCTATAGTGGTATAGGTATGAGTATTGTAGCCAACAAACATAAGAATGTGCGTGCAGCACTATGTACAAACTCCGATATGGCACGTCTGACACGTGAACATAATGACTCGAATATTTTGTGTATCGGTGGAGAAATAACAGATGAAGCACAAAGTTTAGATATTTTGGATATTTGGCTTAATACTGAGTTTATTGGTGGCAGACACGCCATTTCCCTTGGGCTTTTAAAAGAGGCAGAAGGCACTTTGTGCGGTGCTTCAAAATGGACGCCTTTGGAGGACAACAAATGACGATTGATTTTAAAGGCAGACTTGCGGATGTTTTGGAGCTTAGAGTAGGATTAATCGGATGTGGTTCTCATTCGTTTCGTAATATAATTCAGGCGTTTCAGTTTTGCAACATAAAACTTGTGGCGACATGTGACCTTTCGCTCGAAAAGGCGAAAGTATATTGCGAAAAGTTTGGTGGCGAAGGTTATTATGACGACCATATAGAGATGCTCAAGAATGCGAATGTTGATGCAGTTTTTATCATTGTTGGAAATGATGAACGAGGGCGACCGTTGTATCCAAAAATTGCAATCGATTGTCTAAAGCATGGGTGTCATGTTTGGCTTGAAAAGCCGCCGGCAGCTACTGCTGTAGAAATTGAACAATTGATGGCGGCTTCAAAAGAAACAGGCAATAGAGTAATGGTCGGGTACAAAAAAATGTTTGTACAGGCAAACCGTAAGGCAAAGGAGCTTGCCGAAAGCGAAGATTTTGGTGGAATTTCAATGGTGACATTCCAAAATCCGGAGGTTATTCCTACTCAGGAACAGTTTGAGATGTTTTTAGTTAAAGAGAAAAATGTGCCTATTGTTGCTGCGTTTATGGAGCATTTATGCCATCCGGTATCGCAGATGCTAAGTTTGCTTGGAACTCCTGAAACTATGTTGTTTGATAGGAACTCTTTAGGTGCCGGATTGGTCATTTTCAAGTTTCCGCAAGATGTCATTGCTACCATTAATATGACGTGTGGGCAATCAATGAACGGTGGAGTAGAGCGCACAGTGATCATATCAAGAAGCGGCGTTGAATCAACCGGACGTGTAGGCGGACGCCATATCGTTGTAGACAACAATCTGACTTTGACATATCATCGTAATGCGGATTTTGGCTATGGTGACGAAACTAACTTTTATAAAGGAAGTCCAAACGACAATACCGCAGTGTGGCAACCGGAGTTTTCACGCGGGCAAATGTTTAATAAAGGTTTGTTCTTGTTGGGATATTATGGTGTTGTGAGCGAATTTGCAGACGCAATACTGGAGAATCGTCCATTTGTTGATGGTACTTTGGATCAAGCGTGGGTAGCGACCAAAATTTTTGAAAACTTCTTAGAAGGTCCGAATAAATTGATAAAAATAAGGAGAAATTAAGATGATTGCAGATGTTTACGAAAACTATAAACTATACAGCAGTGTGCACAAAGAGTGGGACAAAGCCTTTGCGATAATTGAGGAGTGGCTGTCCAAACCTATTCCTGAGGGTGCTAATGTAAGTTTAGAAGATGATGGCATAAAGTTGGTTATGCAGACATATAAAACCGTTCCGGAAACTGAGAAAAAATTCGAAGGGCATCGCAAAAACATAGATATTCAGTTTATGGTGGAAGGTAAGGAAATCATTTATTATGCGAATAACAAAGATTTAGAAGTTGTTGTGCCTTACAGTGAAGAAAGGGATCATATGAGCTTTGGTGACAGCGACGGCGCAAGCCCGATACATTTATTACCACGCATGTTTGCTGTTTTCTTTCCGGAGGATGGACACAAAACACAAATCCAGTGGGGAGATAGTTGCGATGCTATAAAAATCATTGCTAAACTGGAAATTTAATTACGAAAATACCAACTATACACAATCTATGGGCATTGTATGTAAAACAAAATTCGGAAGGAGTAGTTTTAGTGGTTAAAATCGCATTGGTAGGGTGTGGCTGGATAGCCGGTCCGCATATTGAGTCTATTATCACTTTCAAAAATGCAAAAATTGTAGCCGTTATTGACAAAAATAAAGATCAAGCCGAAAAGCGTGCAGCTATGTGCGGAGCAAAAGTTTATGATAAACTTTCAGATTGCTTAAATTTGGTTGATATGGTGTTCGTCTTAACTCCGCCGTCCAGCCATTGCGAAATAGCTGTAGAGGCAATGCGAGCAGGCAAACACGTTGTAGTAGAAAAACCTATTTCTTCATCCATAGAGGATGCTGAGACTATGGTGGAGGAGTCCAAAAAGAATAACGTCAAATTAATGTTAGCATTCAATATGCGTTTTAGAACAGGTTTTATGAAACTGCATGAGTTTGCACACTCAGGTAAATTAGGTACGCCCATTACGTATTGGTGTCAACGTCATGGCTTACGGGTGGACGCGTCTAACAAGTGGAGTACCGATCCTCTTCTTATGACAGGTATGACGATTCAATCGCTTTCTCACGATATTGACACCATGCGATGGATAGCAGGTGAAGTTCTGGATACAACTGCAATAGTGCAAGAGTCCAATCCTAATTTGCCCGGCTTTGATGATAACACAAACGCTATCTTTAGATTAGAGAGCGGTGCATGTGCAAACTTTCAATCAAGTTGGTCATCTCATGTAGGTTTTAATACCCGTGGTATTTTAGGCAAAAACGGCACAGCTTATGTTGGCGGTAACGATTTGTGGAATCTGGATTTTTTCCGCTGGAAAACGCATGATATGGAATTTGAGCAAGTGGAATGGTTGTATGACAAGCATGACCAACGCTCATTTGCACGCGAAGATAAATATTTTATTGATTGTGTCGAAAATGATAAGACACCAAGCATTACAGGGGAAGACGGATTGAAAGCTCTTAAAATTTCGTACGGAATGCTTGAATCAAACCGAACCGGTAGTACTGTTTCATTGAAATATTAGGAGGAGTAGCTATGGATAGCACAAGCTTGATTTTTAGAAAAGTATATGGCTGTTTACTGGGCGGCGTCATAGGTGACGCAATGGGCGCTCCTGCCGAGGATATGACTTACGAAGAGGTTAAAACCAAATTCGGGTGGATCGAGGATTTTGAAGGTGCCGGTACAGACGATTCTGCTATCAAATTGATTTTGTGCGAAGCCATAATGCGACACCGTGGTAGAATTACTGCGGATGAATTTGCTGATGCTTTTTTGGCAAACAAAAAAAATTACTATGACTTGTTTTATATCCCGGTGAGAAATATGTTCCATAAAATTGAGAGTAAGTTGTGTTTACCGGTTTATGCAGGAATGGGTAATATGCATAGCAGTTCGTCGGCAATGGCGATTTCCCCAATGGGGCTGATTAATGCAGGGAATCCGCGTCGTGCCGCTCTTGAAACATACGATGTGGCAGGGTTAATTCATGGTGGGGATTCTACATTCTGCCGTGATGGTGCATGTGTCATGGCAGCGGCTGTCGCTGAGGCTATGAATCCGGAAGCGACTATAGCGTCTGTTTTGGAGGCCTCTGTTAAATTTTTACATAAAGATAGTTCGTGGGAGTTGCTTGAAAGAATAAGTCTTACTCTTGAGTTGCTTGCAAAAACAAAAACATACGATAAATTCCGTGAGGCCTATTATGAGAAATTCCTTGGTGACATTGTGAGTGATTCGCGTGAGACAGTACCGTGTGTATTGGCATTGTTTAAGTTAGCGGAAGGGGATCCTGTCAAAGCAATAGAAAGCGGTGCAAACTTTGGCCGTGATGCAGATACTATTGCAAGTATGGTAGGTGCATTGTGTGGTGCCTTTAGAGGTGTAGAGGCGATAAAGGCGGAATGGATTAAAAAAGTTGAAGACTCATATGGCAAAGCTTTGTCGAATTTGGGTGAGAAAGGAACAGTTAACGGAATACTTGCACCGGATCAGGCGGGTCTTGCTAAACAATTAATCGAAGTTTTGATTGAGCGCACAGAAGAAGATCGCCAAAACTTGACGATTGTAGATAAGTTGGTGAATGCGTAATGTCATATCAACGAGATTTTGATAAGGAAAATCGTATACCCGTTGCGATTATTGGCGCAGGTTCACATGCTTACCGTAATATTTTACCTGTTATGAATCATCTGCCGGTGCAAATAGTTGCTATATGTGATATAAATGCAAATTTGGCATCACTTGCTGCGGAGCAGTATGGGTGTAAGTTTTATACAAGTACTGCCGAATTGTATTCTAAAGAGCCTGATGTAGCTGCAGTTTTTATTTCTGTAAGTCCAAAAGCTCATCCTCGATTAATAGAAGAAGCACTTTGTGCAAATCGCCATGTTTGGGTTGAAAAACCGCTGGCAACTCGTGCTTTTCAAGTAGAAGATTTGATTAAAAACCGAGGAGATAGAGTAGTTGTAGTAGGCTTGAAAAAAGCCTTTACGCCGGCGGCAATAAAGGCAAAAGAATTTGCAAGCAGTGAAAAATACGGTGGACTGCGTTCTATACTGGCAACATATCATATGACATTACCGAAAAATGGTGAAGATGTACTTAATGCGGCCGATCCTCCGAATTGGTTATTGAACGGTGTGCATCCTTTGTCATTTTTATGCGAAGTTGGCGGAAAAGTAAGTGAAGTAGTTAGTTATACCAATAGCGCAGGATATGGGGCGGTACTCTTGCGTTATGCAAGTGGAGTTATGGGGACACTTCACCTTTCCAGCGGTCCGATGCCTTCTGCAGAGCGATACGATTTATACGCTGATAGCTGGGAAATGTGCATACTAAATCATAAAATTGAAGTACGCAGAGGAATTCCGTTTGAATATGGAAAAACAACAACTTATGCCCCGGAGGGTGATGACAGTGGGTCTATAGTCTGGCGTGCTGAAAACAATCTTTCAACTTTAGAAAATAAAGCAATTTTCACTCAAGGTATTTACAATGAATGTCGTTACTTTTGTGATTGTATTTTAGATGGAATTAAGCCAACAACCGGCTCGCTGGAGCAAGCACTGGAAATTATGAAAATTTATGAAGCTGCATTAGTTTCTCAAGGAAAACCGGTGTTGATATCGTGATAAATGATGAGCATGATTGAGAGGATAGTCCAAGGTGTTAAAGTTAAGCGTACCAATCGCAAAAGAAGACGCTTTGCCGTCAGCGTTCGTAGTGTGGCGCGGTTTTAAAGAGAGCATACCAAAGGCGGCAGAGTTTGGATATGATGGTGTTGAACTTGCATTACATCGTGCTGATGATGTTGACTCTGCGATGTTGGATAATTTGCTTGATAATAATAAACTTTGCGTAAGTGCAATTAGTACAGGACAGGTTTTTGCTGATGGCGGACTGTATCTTACGCACGAAGATGCGGCAATTCGCAAGCAAACTGTGCATATATTATTGGAGCTGGTGGAGCTTGCCGGAAAATATGGTCAAATACTAAACCTGGGTAGGGTGCGTGGTAGTATATCTTCAAAAAGAAGCCGTGACTACTTTTTGGAAAACGTGCGCATTTTATGTGAGGCAGCTACAAAAAATGGCACAACGATAGTTCTTGAGCCGGTAAATCGATATGAAATAAATTTTATCAACAATCTGGACGAAGGTGCGGAACTAATACGCAGGAGCGGATTGAAGAACTTGAAACTGATGCCGGATGTATTTCACATGAACATTGAAGATGACTGCATTTACCGTAGCCTTGAGAGAAATTCAAATTATGTGCATTATGTGCATTTGGCAGATTCTAACCGTCTTGCTCCCGGCAATGGGCATTTGGATTTTACTGAAATTTTTGCATCGTTGAAAAAAATAAACTATAGTGGTTGGGTTTCAGCAGAAGTTTTGCCTAAACCGTCTCCGGACGAAGCAGCAAAACAAGCCGCTACTCAGTTGTTATCGTATATTCGCAAATACAATAAATTGGTATGTTCGAGTGAAAAATTAAGTATGAAGGAGTTGTTATTTTAATTATGTCTGATAACCAAAGTATGACCTCAAAGGAGCGTTTTTTAGCGGCAGCTCGCCTGGAGCCTACGGATCGTGTGGCGGTAGACTATTGTACTCGCAATGATGTTGCCGATAATTTAGTAAAATTGCTTAATCTTGAAGATGTTGAGGCTCTTTACCAAAAACTGGGGATTGATAGCCGTCGCTTCTTCATAGGAGAGCACATTCCGGAATTTGTCGAGCGTGCAAACAAGACGCTGGGTGGTAAATCGCAAAGAAGTGGTGCTAAGTATATATTTTATGATGATGGCAGTTATGAAGATGCGTGGGGGATTGTACACAGACCTTCTGCCGATGGGAAGTATGACCAATGGATTTCCGGTCCTTATGCTGATTCAACAGATATAGAAGCCTTTTCATGGCCAAGTTTGGATGTCATAGAATCAGTGGAAAGTATAAAAGCTCGTTTTGCTCCTTATATTGGAAAATACGCCATAATTGCAACACTTAACTATCCGTTTAAAGTCTGTTGGCAAATGCGTGGGCTTGAGAACTTTCTATGCGATATGCTTGATGAGGAAGAGTTTGCTTCTGCACTTTTGAATAAAGCTGCTGAGTATGAACTCGAAAAAGCGTTGAGAGCCGTACGGGCAGGCGCCGATGTAATTTCTTTTTCAGGTGATATTGCTATGCAAGATACAATGATGGTAAGTGTAAATGCATGGCGTGAGTTGGATAAGCCGGTTTTCAAAAAAATGATAAAGGCCATCAAAGAAGAAAACCCCGATGTTTTGGTTTACTACCATAGCGACGGCAATATGGAGCTAGTAATACCTGATTTGATTGAAATCGGAGTGGATATCCTTAATCCTGTCCAGCCTGAGAGTATGGATGTCGGTGATATTTATCGCAAGTATGCAGATAAAATCTGTTTGCACGGTACGATTTCCATACAGGAAACATTACCGAAAGGTACGCTAAAAGATGTTCAGGCAGAAGTGCTTCATCGCATGGCTCTTTGCGAAGGAAAAGGTGGAATGATTATTGCTCCGGCTAATCATGTTCAAAACGACACTCCGCTTGAGAATATCATAGAAATATATAAAACTGCAGGATCATATCAAAACTAAAAAAGGAGAAACAATAAAAATGGATCTATTAATGAAAAAAATAATGGGGTGCGAAGCTTGTTGCACCATAGGCAACTCTATGGGCGATGTGACGGAACTTTTCACGTTCGAGGAAATCGAAGAAAAGTGGGGGTTCGTAGATTCGCTGTTGCCCCAGACAAAATGGGGTAAAAATGGTGAATTAGAAGATAGAACGTGGTATCAACAATTTGGTCCTCAATTAAATTGGTATAAACATACTCGCCCACCGGGTCAAACCGAGGATGGTCACGAGAGACACAGACTGTTATGTAATGCCATATTAAGAAAAGGTGGGCGCATAGATATTCTGGATTTAGCAGAAACTTGGAAGGAAGATATAACTCCTGATAAGTTTGGTTATTTATTGGGACCACAGGATCAGGTTATATACTACTCAATGCTTGCCGGAGTGCCGCCTTGGGAGGTAGGACGCTATGCAAGTTGGCCGGGACTTATAGGCACATCAAAAATGATAATTCCCATAGGTATGATAAATGCATGTAACCCAGAAAGAGCTGCACAAGACGCTTTTGAGTTGGGACGTATCAAGGATGTGCGTGGTGTCAATGGAAACTATGCGCTTGAGGTATGTGCAAGTCTTGCTTCTGCTGTGGCTGAGGCGATGAAACCGGATGCGACTGTAGATAGTGTTATCAATCAGGCAATGGCATATCTCTCACTCAAACCCCTTGAAGAGGTACAAGAAAATCTCAAAGTTGCCAAGGAGCTTGGTGATTGGAAAGCACTCCGCCCGTATTATAATGAAAAATATGACGGACATTCTATGTCTAATGCAGTTGAAGTATTGTCCGGTGGGCTATCGTGTTTTTATTTGGCAGACGGCAAACCCAAGGAGTCGATACTATATGCTGTTAACTTTGGGCGTGACACAGACTGCAAAGCCTATGTATCCGGAGGATTAGCCGGTGCGCTTTACGGCATCGACTATGTGCCTGAGGATTGGATGGATGTAATCGAAAAACAAGTAGTCACAGATCCATACACCGTGGCACCAAGAACTGTTGCAGAAACATCAAAAGGATTGTATAAGGCCGCAGTTAACACGCTTGAAGCTATGAAATCGGCATCAGCAGGTATTGAGGGATTGTTGGAGGTATAGGTGTGATTAGAGAAAACGCAATGAAGCAAGGTTTGCTCAAAGGGAAAAAGTACATTGGCACATTCATCAAAACAGGTGATCCATCTGTTGTTGAGCTACTAAAATATAATGGGTTTGATTGTGTAATAATTGATAACGAGCATTCGCAAATGAGTAAGGAAACCATGGTGAACCTTGTGCGTATAGCAGATCTCTGTGGCATAACACCTATTGTGCGCGTGCGTGAAAACAACCGATCAATGATTTTGCAGGCGCTGGATGCAGGAGCTTACGGAATAATGGTTCCTGAAACTAATACGGTTAAAGATGTTTCATTGGTCATTAGTCGCACAAAATACGCGCCGCAAGGAGATAGAGGGTACACGGCATCTCAGCGTGCTGCGGGATATGGCAATATGAATGCGGCTGAGTACGCAGCATTTGCAAATGAAAATACGATGACTGTTGCATATTGCGAGACAAAATTAGCACTTGAGAATCTCGATGAGATGTTAAAAGTGCCGTGTCTGGATATGATGTGGATAGGGCCAATGGACTTGTCACAGGCACTTGGTGTAACAGGTGACAGTAAGCATCCGTTGGTACTTGACGCAATGAGTGTGATTATAGACAAATGTAAAGAAGCAGGAGTAGCTGTCGGGACTATTGCCAATTCGACGGATGAGGCAATAAAGCTTTATAATCAAGGTGTGCAGCTTGTAAGTCTCAGCTCGGATCAAGGTATGATTCAGTTTGCTTCAAAGTGTTTTATGGGTGAGCTAAAATCAACTCTCGCCAAATGAAAAGGGAGAAAATGCGATGAATAAGACGTTCGGGATGATTGGGCTTGGCAATATGGGCTTGCCAATGGCGAAAAATATGGTAGCGGCAGGGTTGCATGTAACTGCTACATCAAGAAGTAATTCGGTTGTTGATGATGCCCGGTCATTCGGAATGCAAATTGTTGATAGTATAGCCGAAGTGGCGAAAAGTTGCGATGTAATAGTTACAATGTTGCCGGCTGATCGTGAAGTAATTTCAGTCTATGAGGATGAGGGCGGTATAATAGATAATTGCAAACAGGGTGCTGTTTGCATAGATATGACGTCGGCAAAAGGTGAGACAATGCGCCGAATAAGAGATACCGGACTGGCACGTGCAAAAGATATTAAATGGTTAGATGCACCGGTTAGCGGTGGTGTAGCGGCTGCGGCTACTGCGATGCTCACTATTATGGTTAGTGGCGAACGTATGGTCTTTGATGAGTACTTACCTTTTTTCGAAATAGTTGGAAAAAAAATCACATACACAGGACTGCTTGGTTCGGCGAAAGACGTAAAAATGTTGAATCAAGCACTAAACGCCGGGAATTCGTGCGTAGCGGCAGAAGTGATGATGCTGGCAAAACAATTAGATGTGGATCTCGATGTTTTTATGGATGTGGTTAACGAAAGTTCGGGTGGCTCGTGGATATTTAAGAACAATGTGCCACGATATATTACACACGACCACAAACCGGGTTTTAAACTTGACCTGATGAAAAAAGATGTCTCCTTGTTTACGGAGGTAGCGCGAATGAATGGCGATTTTACGCCAATTATTGACATGGTAATCAACATATTGTCTGCTGCCGGAAATCAGGGGCATGGCGAACAAAACTATACATACATATCTAAGTGGATTGAAGAGCAAAACAACCTCCACTAAAAATGCTTGTGGAAGTTAAAGTCGATTACCGTTTATGGGTTATCTGCTTGCCGTTCATAATTTGTCCGAAAAACTATTTTCCGGACAAGTCATGAACGGTAATTAAAATCGTACTTTTATCATGCCACTACAAGAACGCTCGAAGCCAATTGTTAGCAAGCCGTTTGCTAATTTTGTTGATGCTATTTCCACGTGAGAAGTATCGGATTCGATAGATGAAAAACCGGTGGAATGAATACGTAAAAACCTAGCCTCATAAAAAGTTATGAGGCATTCTTTATCTGTCATTTCCAGCAAGAATGAAGCGGCATCTGTTTTGAGCGTTCCATAGTCGTATTCATCACGATACATGCCCAATCGCGAGCCAATGAGTTTCCCATTGATCAAAACGCCAATGGCATTTGGATGTGCCGGATGACCTGCGCAAGTTACTTTTACGACCTCGGCAGTGTTGATTAATGATTTTTCAGGACAGAATAAAGTCACGGAACCCATCCTGCGGGCGTTTGATACAAGGTCTACATCAATATCAGCATGGTGTTGGTATACTGCAATAGCGCGTTCATTTTTATTTTTTTCAACCTTAAACCAGTCCGATTCATGAGGGTAAATGACATTTAGCTTTTTTCCGAGCAAGCTGAGTGTTAGGGCGTCATCGGAATCATGAATTATATCGCCTTGGAAGTGCCAGCGTACCCCACCTTCTTCCTTTGACGGTCCAAATGATTGATCGAATACAGCCAGAAACTCTCCCTTTGAATGTATAATAGTACGTTCGCTTATCCAACCAAAATATTCATAAAGAGTGAACTTTGAACTATCTGCGCTTGGGAAGCTTTCGAAATAGCGTAGTTCAGAGTTGTATGAATCTTCAATATCAGGATAGATTCCAAATGTTTTCCCCTCAGGATTATGCATTACCAAAGGTGATGAGAGCCATTTTCCATGCCGACGCAAATTGAAAGCATTGAGGTCAGCACGGTTAATGTTTATGTCGCGACTTACTTGATCAGTATTCTGTACAACAAATTGCTCTCCACAAACTAATGAAATGAGTTCACTGGATGCAGGATATCGATGAGAAACTGTTCTGGAGCTCGGACTATTTTGTCCGCCCCATAAGTTGAAAATTGCAAATAAATCATCTTCACGCCACCCGCTACGTATGACCACCTTATCAGGTATGACCGGATTTGGGTCATAAGGCCAGCGACCTTGACCTGCCGATTTTTCTAAGAGTAGACTTCCGTTACAAGGCATTATTGGCTCTATGGTATCATCCCAGAAGTACCACAAATGAAAAACGTTATCTGTGATACCTTCCCAAACGTGATCATAACGGTCTTTGCGTGACAATTCTTCTGTTATAACACTTCTAAGCTCATCAGCATTTTTATCGGCAATAACTGTGTTTAGTGTTTCTGTTGATAGGTTTTTGGTTGCGTACTGTATGCGTTCGTTTCTCTTCAATGTTCTTTCATATAAAAATAAGTTTGCCAGCCACTTATAGCGTCCGTCACGAAACAGATGTGCCCCTAGCGCCATCATCTCCGGTGCAGATCCGTTTTGCGTCCAGTTATACTGCGTGAAGATTCCGGCACCGGGTTGCTGTTGAAGCATCCCTTCAAAAGTCTGCTTGCAATTTGCGGAAGTAAGCAATTCAAGCTTAGGTCGGTACTTTGCATAGAAATACAACGTTTTTGCAAGAATAGGCGTGTAAAACAAGGTGTCGTCTAAATTACCATTTTTTTCCAGCCAGCCTATGTGTCTGGCATCTGCAAGCTCTGTCAACGCTTGCGCCAAATCGGGGTCACGCTCGCAAAATAACTCTGCCAGCAAAATGCAAGCACCAACTCCTATCTCTTGGTTGTCGTACGGTCGGAACGTCGCCCATGCTTGAGCGTCTTTGTCGCGGTACATATATTTTGCTCTGGTGTAAAACCAATTTTCGATTGTTTCCGCTTGGTATGCCTCGCAAATTTCTGTAATAGAGCTACTTTGTTTAACAATAATCCATGCATGTAAAAATAACTGAAAAGCAAAGCCGTCGAAGGCCTTATCGCAATACGTATATTCAATCAAAAAACCTTCCTTGGCAAGTGTGCAGATGATATCGATGAAATTTTTCCCTGCCGTAACAGCATTTTTGCCGCCATGCAGGAAAACTGCGGCCTGCCCTAGTGTGGCATTTAAGTCACCATAATCAAAAACATCTTCATTTACATAGTAGTAATTGTGGATAGGACCATCGACAGGTGTGACTTTTTTGTAGTTTTCAGCTCTCTCAATTAGTCGACTTTTTCCGCCGACTTCGTCATAAATTTTCATTGCGAGGGAGGCAATATCTGCACGTGTGTAGTTTTTCATCATATATCATCTCTTTCTTTTGTCATTCGCGGTCAACAGGGTATTCGCAAAACACAGGTTGGCAACAGCCGAATACACTTGACCTTAGTGTAAACTTGTATTATATAAGGAAACTTCTGTGTAGCGACTGTTACCAACCTGTGTTTTGCGAACACCCTGTTGACCGTGAACAGTAACCTTTTTCTATTTTATCTCGCGAAAGCTGTCCCGCATTTTGAAGACAGTTTTCATTACGATTTGCTCATACTCACATGATTGCTGTTCGTATCTCTGGTGGATTCGTTTTAGGAGAAGTTTAACACTACGATATCCTAAATCGTACTTTGGCTGCCAGCTTGTTGTTAATGCGGGATAAAGCCACTTTGCATCATAGATGTCATCATAGCTGATGACAGAGATTTCATCCGGGATTTTTATATTCATTTTATGCGCCATTATGATAGCGCCTTTTGCCATCTGGTCGTTTGAACTGAAAATGACTGTGGGTGGTTCCGGCAAAGAGACTATATGTTTGAATAGTTTCATACCACTTTCGACAGTGAAGTCTCCTTCAAGCATATATTCAGGGCGTTCGGGTATACCGAAACTTTTTATAGTATCTATAAATGCTTTGTGACGATTAATGCTTGAAAATGAACCGTCGAATCCTGAAATATAGCCAATACGTCGATGTCCGCCCTCAAGTGCGACTCTAACGCTATAAGCCATTCCCTCGTAGTCGTCTACATTGATAATGTCGCAGTCCACAAGTTTTGGGTTCATATCTATCAGAACAACTGCACAGAGGTTTTGGATGTCATATATTTTTTTTGAGCTCACCTTGGGTTTAAATATTATGATACCGTCCACATTTTTTTCCAGCATAACCTCAATGGCTGCATCTTCTGCTGCTTCAGTATCATCTGCCCGTGTGTCTCTGTTTTTATTACTGAGAAAGACATTATACCCATCCTCCCTGGCAGCATCGTCTACACCACATGAAACAGCAGGGTAAAATGGGTTAATAATGTCCGGAATTATTAAACCAATAGTTCTTGAAATTCTTGATCGTAGTTGTGAAGCGGCATTGTTTCTTCTGTAACCCAATTCGCTAATTGCTTTGTTTACTTTATCTCGATTTGCTTTTGAAACAGATGAAAGATTATTGAGTACATTTGAGACGGTACCGATGGATACGCCTGCATGTTTTGCTACGTCAATTATTGTTATCATAATGCCATCCTCAGTTAGTGGTCTGTAAATTTTAATTTTTACAGACCACTAGATTATTACGGTTAAATATAGCATGAAAAGCTGGTTTTAGCAAGTGTTTGACGGTTTGAAACGGTGTTGGAAATGGTGTCTAAGTTGCAGTTCAGACGGCATTCGGCAATTCGTAGTATTCGCCTCCAACAATGCTCGCAAACACTTCATTTTATATGAAACTCATAGTATATGGTGTGTTCGCCCAGCATTGGTCGGCAAACACTACGAATTGCCAAGTGCCGTCTGAACT
>Ga0123355_10005483_pt1 | contig 18595 bp, 17 predicted proteins | sample TergutEmb28metaG_3_FD_89872 | JGI IMG/M metagenome (GOLD analysis project Ga0123355, IMG submission 89872) | Embiratermes neotenicus P1 segment gut microbial communities from Petit-Saut dam, French Guiana - Emb289 P1 | ecosystem: Host-associated > Arthropoda: Insects > Digestive system > Gut ... | reverse complement strand
TTTGCAGGGCCGCTGGGCCAGCCAAGTCACATAGAAGTTGAGGCAAAAAGGGTTTGCGTGATAGGCGGCGGCGTGGGATGCGCTGCGGCTTTGCCTATTGCAAAGGCATATCACGTGCAAGGCACCCATGTTGATATTATTGCCAGCTTTAAAGGCACCCAATTTGTAATTTTGGAAGAGGAAATGACGGCGGTGAGCAACGAGGTTTACATAATGACTGACGACGGAAGCTATGGCGGCCGGGGCTTTGCCACAAGCAAGCTTGCAGAGCTTATTGAGGGCGGCGCAGCCTATGATGAAGTGATATGCATTGGCGCGCCTATAATGATGAGGGCCGTGGCGGAAGCCACCAGGCCTCATGGCATAAAGACCGTGGTTTCGCTAAATCCTATAATGATTGATGGCACAGGCATGTGCGGCTGTTGCCGTGTTAGTGTAGGTGGCACCGTTAAGTTTGCTTGTGTGGACGGCCCTGAGTTTGATGCCCATGAGATAGACTTTAGCTCACTTATGGCGCGAAATGCTTATTATGCTGAACAGGAGCGCAAAAGCAGGGAAAATTGCCGTTTGATTAAGGGGGTGGGCATGTGAGCGTGAATAAATCGCGAAAAAAAGTAGAAATGCCTGCCTTGGATGCGCGGGCAAGGGTTAGCAACTTTGAAGAGGTGTCCTTGGGCTATACAGCCGAAATGGCTATGGAAGAGGCCGCCAGATGCCTTGATTGCAAGCATAAGCCATGTGTAGCGGGATGCCCCGTTAATGTGGCCATACCGGAATTTATCACGAAGGTGAAAGAGGGCGATTTTGCCGAGGCTTATAGCATCATAACCGCAACAAATTCGTTGCCTGCCGTGTGTGGGCGCGTTTGTCCACAGGAGACACAATGCGAGGCACTTTGTGTGCGGTGTAAAAGCGGTGAATCCGTGGCCATTGGCCGCCTGGAACGCTTTGTATCAGATTGGGCCATGCAAAATTTATGCCGTCTTGAATTTCAATCGGACTTGCTTGTGGGCAAAAAGGCTGCCGTTGTAGGCGCCGGCCCCGCCGGCCTTACATGCGCGGCAGATTTGGCAAAACAAGGCGTTGCCGTAACCATCTTCGAGGCATTGCATGATGTTGGCGGCGTTTTGCGCTATGGCATACCAGAATTTCGGTTGCCTAAAGATATTTTGGATAGAGAAGTGGAAGGCTTGACGCAACTGGGCGTGGAAATAAAGCTTAATATGGTGATAGGCAAAACCATGTCAGTGGACGAGCTTTTAAATGAGCATGATGCAGTGTTTTTAGGCACAGGCGCGGGCCTACCCTCTTTCCTGGGCGTGCATGGCGAAAATTTGCTGGGTGTGTTTTCTGCAAACGAAGTGCTAACACGCGTAAATCTCCTTAATGCACATGACGAGAAATACGATACGCCGCTGAAAAACCCCGGACGGGTGGCCGTGATAGGCGGCGGCAATGTGGCCATGGACGTTGCGCGCTGCGCTGTGCGTGCCGGGGCTGAAAAGGTATTTATCGTATATCGCCGAAGCGAGGCCGAGATGCCGGCGCGGCTGGAAGAGATACATCATGCCAAGGAAGAGAAAATTGTTTTTAAAACCCTGATAAGCCCCGTGCGCATCCTGGGCGATGAAGAAGGGCATGTTTGCGGCCTGGAATGTGTGTGGATGGAGATGGGCGATGAAGTTGATGATACGGGGCGCATAATTACAGAACCCATAAGGGGATCTAACTTTATGATGCTGGTGGATTCTGTGGTTATAGCTGTCGGAACATCACCAAACCCTATGGTTATATCCTCAGCGAAGGATTTAGAGACCAGGGCAGCAGGCACTGTTGTGGCTGACGAAAACATGCGCACGTCAAAGGCGCGTGTTTTTGCAGGTGGCGATATAGTATCCGGTGCGGCTACAGTGATAAATGCTATGGGACAAGGGAAGATTGCGGCGGCGGCTATGGTAGAGCATCTTAGGGGCTTGTGAGGGAACGCCGACTAAACTGGGACTTCTTGTGGCCCAACCAACGAGCGTGGTATGTGCGTAAAATTTATATTTAGGAGATGTTTGCATGTTTATAAAAGCAGTAGGCTTTGATATAGGGCACACATTGGTAAAGCATAAATCTCCGTTAAGCTGGAAAGTTCACTATCCTGATGCCCTACGGAAAGTTATGCACGATTGCCATATTGACGAAAAAGCAGGAAAATTAGACCTAGCAGCGTCAATCCTATCGAAATACAACACAAGAGAGAATTATCGAGAGCATGAGGTTTCGTCAAACACCATATTTAAAGAAATATTTGATGCGTGGGGGCAAAACTACGAAAAACTACATATTGCCAAAGAAGCGTTCTACGGCTTTTTCCAAGCAAATGTCGAATGCTTTGACGATACTGTCAGCACATTGGATGCATTATCATCAAAAGGCATTTTACTTGGATTTTTAAGTGATGCTGCATATGGAATGGATAACGAATATTTGTTAAAAGATATAGAGGAAATAAGGCATTATTTTGACGTAGGCTTCACTTCGGTTGATGTTGGTTTTAGAAAGCCAAATCCCCAAGGATTTAAGATGTTATCTGAGGCGTTTGGCGTACCGCCATCTCAGATTTTGTTTGTGGGCGATGAAGAAAAAGATATTGTGGGTGCAAACAATTTTGGCATGGTTTCCGCGCTTGTTAATAAAGGCCCTGAAGAAATAAAATGGGGCCAACACTATACAATAAAAAACCTTAGCGAAATCGTTGCATCCATAATATAAACATCATTCATTGCTGGTTGCCAACGCAAAAGCATGTACAATACCTTCATACAACGCCTGTGCTATCCTCTGCTGATACTGCGAATTTGTAAGATTTGCCAAAGCTTGTGGGTTGGTCTTAAAGTCAATCTCAACATAGGCGGCGGGTATGGATGATTCGTTTAGCAGCCTGAGATCCGGACGCTCTACAAGGCCTCGGTCTCTGGTGCCAAGCTCTTCAACCAGATGGTCTTGCATAATCTGCGAAAAGACAGAATTGGGCAAATTGAAGCGGCCAAGGTTGCCATAGCGGTCCATGGAAGAATCGTCAAGAAACAGCGTTTCCGTGCCGGCCACGGTTGCGCTGTAACGATATGCGTTTGTATGTACGGACACAAGCATGTCGCCTACGGTGTTGGCAAATTCGGCCCGGTTTGCAATCTCTACAAAGCTATCATCAATGCGCGTCATATAGGCCTTTATGCCGCTGTTAGAATTTTGAAACAGTGCATAGAGATAAAAAGAGATGTCCAATACAATGTCGCTTTCGCGGATATTACCCACGGTGGCGCCGTCGTCGGCCCCGCCATGGCCAGGGTCTATAACAACGATACGCTCGAAGACATTTCTTGGGTTTATAACCGTTATGTGTACAGTTCTTGTGGCATAGTCATATTCCGTTAGGAAAATTGCGGGCGCATTGGTGTAAATGCGGATAAAGCTAGGATAAGGGCTGCGCATGATAGAATAGACAAGTCCTTCGCTGTCTGAAACATGATGACGCCACATGTCCACCTCTATATTTTCGTAATAGAAGGTGTAAACAAGGGCCCCGTCATCAAAATTGGTGCGTAAAAGACTTATGTCGATATGTTCTAAATATCGAGGCACGCGGCCTTCGGCATCTTCGTCCACAGCCACAATATTGGTTATGTAATATGCAAAGATGCCTATGGCTATGGCGGCCATCAGCACCAAAAACTGGCCTCTAAACCTTAGGCGCCGTTTGCGCTTACGTATTCTTTTTCTGTTGTTGTTCATAATATCACCCATAAAACATTATAGCTAATTATAGGAGGCGGCGCAATGCATGATTTAAAAAAAGAAGAAAATGTGGCCTTGCTTGTGGGCATAGATGATGGCCGCGGCGATATAGAAATATCAATGGACGAGCTTGAAGAGCTGGCTCGCACGGCAGGCATAGCTATTTCAGGAAGGTTGATACAAAAGCGCGAAAGGCCCCATCCCGGGACATATCTGGGCAAAGGTAAACTGGAAGAGCTTGACGACGAGATGTGGCGGCAAGAGCCAACAATGTTAATTTTTAATGATGAATTAAGTCCCGCGCAATTTCGAAATCTGACAGATAAGTTTAGCTGCGCCATAATTGATAGAACATTGCTTATTTTAGATATATTTGCTATGGGCGCAAGCAGTGCCGAGGGCAAATTGCAGGTGGAGCTGGCGCAGCTGCGCTATAGGCTTTCGCGCCTTTCGGGCATGGGCAAAATGCTTTCTCGGCTAGGCGGCGGCATAGGAACCAGAGGCCCCGGCGAAACCAAGCTGGAAACCGACAGGCGGCATATACGCAACCGTTTGACAAATCTTGAAAGAGAGCTTAAAGAGATAGGCAAAAACAGAGAGACCATGCGCAAAAAGCGGGAAAAGCAAGGTGCTTTTGTTGCGGCGTTGGTGGGATATACCAATGCGGGCAAATCTAGTGTATTAAATTTGCTTGCAGCCTCTGATGTTTTGGTGGAAGACAAGCTTTTTGCTACGCTGGACACTACTGTGCGGCGCGTGACGCTTCCTGGCGGTGCTGAAATTTTACTTTCCGATACCGTTGGCTTTATAGAAAGGCTGCCCCACCATCTAGTGCGGGCCTTCCGTGCCACCCTGGACGAGCTTAATTACGCAGATGTGCTTATTTTTGTGGCGGATGCGTCAAGCTCTGACAGAGAAAAGCACAGGGATGTTGTGATGAAAACACTGGAGTCTCTTTCCCTTGGCGAAAAGCGGCTTATAGCCGTGTATAACAAGATGGACAAGGAAGTAGAGTTGCCGTTACCTACTTGCTCTTATGCCGAAAAAATTGTGGAAATGTCCGCTGTTACAGGGGCCGGAAGCGAGAACCTTCTTGCGGCCATAGAGGCGGTTTACAACACCGGCAAAGTTCGCATGTCTGTGATGATACCTTATGCCGAAAGCAAGCTGGTTTCGTACATCCATGCAAGCTGCGAGATTTTGGAAGAAAGCCACGAAGAGACAGGCACATTTTTTGAAATCATAGCTGACGAGGAAGCAAAAAATCGGCTGTCGGGGTATAGAGTGACGATGGTGTAGGTTGGGCTGAGGATGTCGGCTAAAGCCGATTAAAGATTCCGGCTAAATTTAGCGGACATAAGTGACTGCATAGAAAAAGAGCCTATTACGGGCTCTTTTGTGCATCTGCACCATCATGATTTGCTTAGCTTCGCTTGAAATGGCGATGATGCTAATTGTTTGATGATGAAGATGGTGGGCGTGTATTCTCTTTAAGTTTGAGTATGTACCTTAGAGGAATGAGCCATATGGGGAAAATTGAAAATAAAAATGCTGTCATTCCGAATACAACCCACAGCATTGTTTTGCTTGTTTTGTGACCAACACTTAACATTGGTACGCTGACAACGGATAATACTATGGAAAAAACCAAAGTAGTAATAGCGGCAGAATTCCAATCTTCTATTTGTTGCGCCTGCGCCTGCGTTGGACCTAACCATTGCACTTGAGGTTGACTTGCCAGCGAGATAGCGGCTACAAAGAGCATAAGAGAAATACATATCAAAACGGCACTTGTGCTAAAAAACAACCACCCACCTATCACCAACCCTTTTCCTGTTTCTTTTACAATTGTTTCACCGCTAATATTTTTTCCGCAAGCCACGCAAAAACCTGCGTTTTCCTCGTTTTGCTTCCCGCATTGTGGACATAACATTATCTTTCCTCCTTTTGACACGTAGTGAATGTCAGTATTTATGTTATTATACTATATAATCACCAAGATGACAAGCACTAAATGTCAAAAAGGTGGTTTGCTATGTTTAAAAATAAAAATGCTGACGGCAGCTTAAATATTTGCGGCAAAAATATTGCGCGGCTGCGGAAGGGGTTGAAGCTTTCGCAACGTGCATTGGCTGATAAAATACAGTTGATGGGCATTGACATTGGCAAGAACGCCATACAACAAATTGAAAGCGGCGAGCGGTTTGTGACGGATATTGAATTGAAAGTGTTTGCAGAATTTTTCAAGGTTGCGGCGGATGAATTATTAAGATGAGTTGTTTTGAAATTTTTATTTGCACATTTGTTTGGTCTGTGGTATAATACATGATTAGCTAAAGAAACAAATATTATAGAGGTGAAAGAAATGCGAAAAGAAATTCAACCTAAGTATTATCAGGCTACGGTGAAGTGCGCTTGCGGCAATGAATTTGTTGCGGGCTCTACCAAAGAAGAAATTAGGATAGAGCTTTGCTCTAAATGCCATCCTTTTTACACAGGCAGCCAAAGACTTGTTACCAGTGCCGGCGGCCAGGTGGACAAATTTAAAAAGCGTTACAATATCGAAGGCGAAAATTAGAGATTTTATAGAGCATCTAGGCTTAGGGTGGGGAATGTTTTCTCTGCCCTATTGTCGTATAACTATTTAGGGGGATAAGGATGGGCAAAGAAAAGAAAGAAACCCAGTTTTTCTATGGCGGCCAGGCCGTTATGGAAGGCGTCATGATGCGTGGAAGGCGTCATTTTTGCGTGTCTGTGCGCAACCCCCAAGGAGAAATTGAAAGCCGCACCGGTGTGCAAGAAAGCCACAAAACCTTGGACAGCTTGGGCAAAGTGCCTATTTTGCGTGGCATTGTAGCCTTGGGCCGTAGCATGATGATGGGCATGAAGGTGATGAGAGATTCTGTTGAAATAGCTGGCGAAGATGTTAACGCAACACCATCAAAATTTGATATGTGGCTGGAAAGAAGGCTTGGCGACAAAACCACAAAATATGTAATGATTTTTTCTCTTATCTTTTCCTTGATATTTACTGTGGCATTGTTTATGGTCCTGCCTACGTGGTTATCAGGCTTTTTGGCCCCGCTTTTGGGCGGCAATCTTTGGGCATTGGGTATCATTGAAGGCCTTGTGCGCTTTGTAATTTTTATAACGTACCTAATTTTAGTTGCGCAAATAAGAGAAATGAAACGGGTTTTTCAATATCACGGCGCAGAGCATAAGGTTATCAATTGCTATGAAAAAGGCGAAGACCTTACCGTAGACAATGTGGCGCGGCACACCCGCCTTCACAAACGCTGCGGCACAAGCTTTCTCCTTTTTGTCATGATAATTTCCATGATATTTTTCCTCTTTGTGCGCACAGATGTGCTTTGGCTGCGCGTCCTTTCCCGCATACTGTTTGTGCCGTTTATTGCCGGCATCTCTTTCGAGGTTATAAAATGGGCGGGCATTAGCAAAAATCCCATTGTCGCCATCATAAGCTTTCCTGGCCTTATGTTGCAGAAAATTACCACGGCAGAGCCCGATGCGGGGCAGATAGAGGTTGCTATTACGGCCCTAGAAAAGGTTATTGAAAGCGAAGAGGGAAGAAAAACGGAGAATGTGGCAGAAAATGATGACGATACAGAGCCTGCGTGCCCAGGGCAGGAAGATTCTTAGTGAGGTGGGTATAGAAAGCAGCTTTCTTGACGTCGATGTGTTGCTGATGCATGTGCTTGAAATTGATAGAAACACGCTACTGACAAACCATGACCGCGCGGTAAAAGAAGACGATGCTTACAAATTTGCACGCCTAATTGATGGCCGAAGCAGCAATATTCCCATACAATATCTTGTAGGCAAATGCGAATTTATGTCTTTGGAATTTATCGTGGACGAAAATGTGCTTATACCGCGCCCTGATACGGAAATTTTGGTGGAGACTGTTTTGACGCAGGAAATATCATTCGCTAACGGCCTTGAAATTGGCGTAGGTTCGGGCTGTATATCTATATCGTTGGAGCATTATGCCAAAAACATCAAGATGCGTGGTGTTGACATAAGCAACCGTGCTGTACAAGTTGCCGCACAAAACTACGGTCGTATCATTTCAGGCGAAAATATATTTTTCGTAAGCAACCTTTTTGAAAATGTTCCACGTGGAACATTGTTCGACTTTATCGTTTCAAATCCGCCATACATCGAGGCGGCAGAGATAGAAAGGCTTGATAACAATGTTAAGGACTATGAGCCTAGGTTGGCCTTAGATGGCGGACCTGACGGCTTGCAATTTTACCGTGATATTTGTGCACAGGCGGGCAATTACCTAACCGCACAAGGCAGAATTTATTTTGAAATTGGATATAATCAGGCGGATGCCGTGAAGCAGATATTGGCGGACAACGGATTTTCTAATATAAATGTGATAAAGGATTTGGCGGACAAAAACCGCGTTATTTGGGCAAGGAGGACATGAAATGTTTGAGAGATTGACAGAAATTGAAGATAGGTATGATGTAATTTCGGAAAAGATTAATGATGCGGATGTAATTGCGGACCAAACCCAGTGGCAGAAGCTGATGAAAGAGCACGCGTCCCTTACGCCTATTGTGGAGAAATATCGGGATTATAAGCGGGCGGTGGCATCCCATGATGAAAGCAAGGAGATGCTTAATGACGGCCTGGACGAGGAAATGCGCCTGCTTGTGCGGGAAGAGCTAAACGACAGCCGGGATAAAATGGAGCAATACAGCGAAGAGCTTAAAATATTGCTGCTGCCGAAAGACCCCAATGATGAAAAAAACGTAATTGTAGAAATTCGAGGCGGCGCGGGCGGCGATGAGGCGGCGTTGTTTGCCTCGGATTTGCACCGTATGTATAGCCGATACGCCGAGAGAATGCGCTGGAGAACCGAGGTGCTTAGCCTTAACGAAAACGACATCGGCGGCATAAAAGAAATTTCCTTTATGATAACGGGCCGCGGGGCCTATAGCCGCCTGAAATATGAAAGCGGCGTGCATCGTGTGCAGCGCATACCAACGACAGAATCCCAGGGACGCATACACACATCTACGGTGACGGTGGCCGTGCTGCCCGAAGCGGAAGAGGTGGACGTGCATCTGGATATGAATGACGTGCGGGTTGATGTGTTTCGCTCCGGCGGAAATGGGGGCCAAAGCGTTAACACCACGGATTCTGCTGTACGTGTTACCCATAGCCCAACGGGCATTGTGGTGTCGTGTCAAGATGAAAAATCCCAGCTGAAAAACAAAGAGAAGGCGTTGAAAGTACTTCGTGCGAGGCTTTACGAACTTGAACTTGAAAAGCAGCACAGCGAACAAAGCGCGGCGAGAAAATCCCAGGTAGGCAGCGGAGATAGAAGCGAAAAGGTGCGAACATACAACTTCCCCCAAAGCCGTGTGACAGACCATAGGGTAAACAAAACAATACACAGGCTGGATGCCTTTTTGGATGGGGATATTGACGAAGTAACGGATACGCTTATAACGGTTGCGCAGGCAGAGATGTTGAAAAACAACGCATAGGAGGAAAACGTTTTGGCACAAAAGACATTTTACATCACCACAGCACTATATTACTCCAACGACAATTTGCATATTGGACATGCCTATGAAGCGGTTGCGACAGATGCTATGGCGCGCTACAAGCGGCTTCGGGGCTATGACGTCAAATTTTTAACAGGCATGGACGAGCATGGACAAAAAATTGAGCAGGCCGCCCTGGCGGCTGACAGAACACCCCAGCAACATGTAGATTATATTGCAGATTTAACCAAAAGCCTAATGAAGACACTGGATATAGATTATGATATTTTTTGGCGGACGACGGACGTAGCACACAAGGCCGCTGTAAAAAAAATCTTTAATCAGCTGTACGAGCAAGGAGACATCTACAAAGGTGCTTACGAGGGCCTGTATTGTATGCCTTGCGAGGCCTTTTACACCCAAACCCAGGTGAAAGGCGGCAAATGCCCTGTTTGCGAGCGTGGCGTAGAATCCATAAAAGAAGAGGCTTACTTTTTCAAGCTTAGCAAATATCAGGACGCTCTAATTACCCATATCGAGGCAAATCCCGAATTTATACAGCCAAAAAGCCGCGCAAACGAGATGCTAAATAACTTTTTGCGGCCCGGCCTGGAAGATTTATGCGTTTCGCGCACATCATTTAAATGGGGCGTGCCTGTGGACTTTGACCCTGATCATGTGGTGTATGTATGGATTGACGCGCTGTCAAACTACGCTGTAGGCCTTGGATATACGGGCGAAGACGATGCCGATTACAAAAAATATTGGCCCGCTGATGTGCATATCGTAGGCAAAGACATTGTGCGCTTTCACACCATCATCTGGCCTGCCCTTTTGATGGCACTGGGCCAGCCGCTGCCAAAACAGGTTTTTGGCCATGGATGGCTGCATATTGATGGCAAAAAAATGGGCAAGTCCCTTGGCAATGCAATAGACCCCAACATGCTTGTAGGGCGTTATGGCGTTGATGCCGTGCGATATTTCCTTATGCGCGAGGTTGTTTTTGGCCAAGATGGCAATTTTACAAACGAAGCCCTCATAACCCGCATAAATGCAGATTTAGCAAACGACTTAGGAAACCTACTTTCTCGCACCGTAGGCATGATTGATAAGTATTTCGGTGGCAAACTACCCGCCGTGCAATCCGACACAGAATTTGACGAAAGCCTTCGCGAAACTGCCGCCATGGTGGCGAAAAAATGTGAAGAAGCCTACGACAACATGCAATTTTCGGACGCGCTAAACGAGATTTGGAATTTTGTGCGCCGCGCCAACAAATATATTGATGAAGTTATGCCTTGGGTGCTGTTTAAAGAAGGCGGCAAGGAAGATGTGCTGGCGGGCAGCTTGTATATGCTGGCAGAATCCCTCAGAATTATCGCAATACTAATAGAACCTGTTATGCCAAATACGCCGAGGCATATATACGAGCAGATAAATATAAATGATGATGCCATAAAAACCTGGGAAAGCGCGAAGAAATTTGGGTTGCTGGGCAGAGAAGTGGATATTTGTAAAGGCGACATCGTTTTCCCACGCATTGATTTGAAAAAAGAGCTGGAAGAACTAGCAAACCTGTAGGAGGCAAAATGTATTTTGACACCCATGCCCATTATGATTTTGGGCATTTCGATGCAGACCGCCAAGAGTTGCTATCAAAGACTTTGCCGGAAGCGGGCGTAAGCCATGTGATAAACATCGGCATCAACATCCCATCTGCGAAAAAATCTATTGAATACGCGAAAAAATACGACCATTTCTACGCCGCCATAGGTTTTCATCCCATGGATTGCGGCGAGATGGAAGATGGTGACATAGCAATCCTTGAGGGCCTTGCCAAAGAACCAAAAGTGATATCCATCGGAGAAATTGGGCTGGACTATTATCATAAAACTGCCCCGCCGAAGGATTTGCAGAAAAAATGCTTTATGCAGCATCTGGATTTGGCAATGAAGCTTAATTTGCCGGTTATTATCCATTGTCGAGATGCTCATGAGGATGTGTTTGAAATATTGGCGGCCAGCGGCGTAGGCAAAAAAGTGGGCGGTGTGATGCATTGCTATAGCGGCACCCCTGAAATGGCTGTGAAATACGTGGAAATGGGCTTTCATATCGGCATTGGCGGCGTTGTGACATATAAAAATGCCGAGGCTTTACGCGAAACTGTACGTATTGTGCCAAAAAACCGCCTGCTGATAGAAACGGATTGCCCATTTCTGCCACCCGAACCCCACAGAGGCACCAGAAACGACTCTCGGAATTTATATTACATCACGGAAAAAATCGGGGAAATTTTAGGCATAACCCACGAAGAAGCGGCAATGCTTACATGTGAAAATGCTAAAAGGTTATTTTTGGAAAAATAAAGTCTTGACAATTTGTTACGAATGTGTTAAAATGTTAAATAGATGTTAATAGAGAGTATGCTTGAATAGAGTATATTCTTTATTTTTTGCTTATCTGTGAGCATGTATCAATTTTACATAATATGGATATAATCCCAAATGTTACACAGATATTAATTGCAAGTTAAGGCCTGTTCCCGCTATAAGAAAATGCAGATTTGTGAGGCGATTTTTCGCCAATCAAGGAAGTGATGACGTGGCGTGCCCAAAAGCACGTGAGGAAGAACTGACGAAGAGTGGCGGAAATATCGACCGCAAATGTGCGTTTTCGTTAGTGGGAACAGGCCCTAGGTAGGAGGATATTTATGAAAAGATATTTATATGCGCTGGCGGGACTTTTGACAGTCTTTGCGGTGTTTATCACCACAGCCAACGCACTTGAAAACGGCGGCAACGAAGTGACCATCATCGACGAAGGCTTCACCATATCTGCCGTTACCCGCACCGACACCGTAGGAGAATTTTTAGAAAATTTCGGAATTGAAATTGGCGAATTTGACACCGTTGTGCCAAGCCTGGACACGTTGATAACCGGCCCAATGGAAATTGAAATTATGCGGGCCTTTCCCGTGTACTTGCGCCTAGACGGCGCAGAAGAGCTTGAAATTGCCCCCGCCCGATATGGCAGCTTCCTCTTCACATTTGTAAACGACCTTCGCACACAAACCGGGCTGGACTATATCTTCAATAGGGACGACTGGCAAATGCGCCTTTATCCTTGGGATGTTGTAGAGCTAACAACGGTTAAACGCGTTGTGTATGAAGAATTTGAAGACATAGCCTACGAAACCATATACACCGAAAACGATGAAATTTTTTGGGGCGACCGCGTGGTTTATAGCGATGGCGTGCTGGGCAGAAACAGAACAAACACCCTGGCCGTATACATCGGCGGTGAGCTTAGCAGCCGTGCAACCGTCTTTGAGGAAACCTTATGGCAGCCCGTAAGCGCAAGGGCCTATATGGGCACATATATACCGGCATATCACGCGCTTTCGGCATGTGGCGAGCTTTTTAACTATACGCGTACCTTTGTTGCGGAAGCCACAGCCTATACCCTGGACTTTGCATCCACAGGCCGCCATCCGGACCACCCGCTGTTTGGCGTTACCGCCAGCGGCATGATGGCGCAGGTGGGCGTTGTAGCTGTTGACACCAATGTAATCCCTTTCCACACACGCCTGTATATAGAAGGTTATGGCTTTGCGGTGGCGGGCGATAGGGGCGGCGCAATACGGGGCGAAAAAGTAGACCTGTTTTTTGACACCAGAGAAGAAACTGTACAATTTGGAAGACGTCATATAAGAGTATGGATTTTGGACGAAATTTAAATTAACTTTTTGGAAAGCAAGGCGAACGCGCCTTGCTTTTTTATTTGTCCTGGGGTATAATTTGTTTAGCGATGGGGGTGGCTTAAATGCAATATGTATTGCTATTTTTAGAAGGCATCATCACTTTCATTTCCCCCTGCTTGTTGCCGCTTCTGCCAATTTATGTTTCATATTTCTCAGGGGGCAATAATGACGACAACCCCGGCAAAAAGTCTTTAATTAATGCCATCGGCTTTGTCCTTGGCTTTACAATTGTTTTTGTTGCGTTGGGTGCCTTTGCCGGGACAATAGGAAGCTTTCTGCTTTATTACAGCCGCTGGGTAGATATATTTACCGGCCTGATAGTTGTTGCGCTTGGCCTTAATTATCTGGGCATCATAAACCTGTGCTTCTTTCGCTCACCCACAAAATCCCGTCTGGGCGATGCCAAACCATCCACATTTCCTTCCGCGTTTATCTTTGGCATAGCATTTTCCATCGCGTGGGCACCGTGCGTAAGCACATTTCTTGGGGCGGCGCTGCTGCGGGCCGCGGGGCAAGGCTCTGCACAAGAAGGGATGCTAATGCTTTTCGTTTATTCCATGGGCTTAGGGCTGCCCTTTATCCTAGGCGCAGTGCTAATCAACAAACTAAAAGGTGCCTTCGATTTTATAAAAAGAAATTATCGCATTATAAATATTTTGTCCGGCTCTTTGCTGGTGCTAATTGGCATCCTTATGATAACCGGCATCTTTGGCCAATTGATGGGGTGGTTAAGTTGAGCAAGCAAATCAAAGCAATTTTAGGCCTTCTTGCCTTTGCAGTGCTGTTGGGCGCGGCTTTTTTCGCCTACAATGTCCTTTTAGACATAACAGATGCGCCCGCAAACATAGCCGAAGCACATGACATAGAAGGCAATTTGCAGCGCGCCCGGGATTTTATTATGGAAGACGCCATGGGCAACGAGGTGCGCTTGTCAGACTTTCTCGGCCAGCCCGTAGTGCTTAACTTCTGGGCCACATGGTGCCCCAATTGCGTGCTGGAAACCCCATATTTTGAGGCCCTGTATCATGAAGTTGGCAATGAAGTTAAAATATTAAAAGTAAATCTGATAGGAAGCCGAGGCGAAACCCGCAGCGATGTTGAAGCCTTCATGGAAGCCGGCGGCTACACCTTGCCCATATATTTTGATACAACCGGAGACGGCGCGCTGTCTTACAACGTAATGTTCATTCCTGTTACGTTTTTCATCACTGCGCAAGGGTATTTAGCCGCCACTTCTCAAGGGATGGCAAATGAAGACATATTGCGGCAGGGAATTGAAATTATAATTGACAGATAGTATTTTATATGACATAATAAAAGAAAAAAAGGGGTGTACTTATTGATGAAAAATTTAAAAAGGTTTTTGGCGGCAACTTTAGTGATGACCGCCCTCTTCGCTACAAGTGTGCTTGCACAAAGCCCAAGAGAAATTTTAAGCCAGGCCAATGCAAACAGTGCTGATATAACTGTTTTTGGCATGAGCGGCCACATCGCAATGAATATTTCTGTGGACGATGCACTTATGCAACTTAACATGGATTTAGACATGCTTTTTGACATGGACATCGAGGCAGATACCATGACGATGTACATAAGAATGCCCATGAGCATTTCCGTGGAAGACCCTGCTACAGGCGAAGCTTTCGACGAAAGTGTCAACATGGTAATGTTTATGGATGAAACCGGCATGTTTACATATGTAGAGGGTATTGGCTGGTTTACAGACCCTTCCATGGACATGGCTGCCGGAATGGGCATGGGAAATTTTAACGAAATGATGCAATGGTCATTAGAGCTTGACGAAATGATGCTGGATATGATGGAGCTTGAGTTTGCGGCAGTGCAGCCCGAAGGCTACTATGTTATCGAAAGCGTTATGGACATGGATGATCTGATGGATGTAATAGGCACTATATTTACATCCGATTTCTTCCTAGACATCATGGCCTTTACACCTGAAGCAGACATGTCAGAGCTAACCGCCCTATTGGATGATATAGACATAGGATTTGAAATGATATCCAGAACATACATAGATGTGGAAACAGTAAACATCCAACGCTATGCCATCGACATCACCTTTGCAATGGATTTAGATTTGGGTATCCTAGGAAACCTGAACATGTCTGGCGATATGGTAATGGTGCTTGATGTAGATCTTGAGCCAACAATTGCTTGGCCGGTTATTGATGAAGTTATATCTCTTGCCGACATCATTGGAGATACTGACGAACTATTCTTTAATGTTCCCGTAACCATGGATGCCATCGAATTAACTTTTGGTGAAGAAGACCTGGAAGAAAGAGCTGCCTGGACAATTTCTGACGGCCCAAATTCTGTCCTCATTAACCTTGTAGCCGACTATGACGCCAACTTCAACATATGGATTGTAAACCATGGCGATGCTGATATTTCTGTTATGCTTGCATCTGTGTTTAATGTGGTAATTCAGCCCGGCCAGAGCTTTGTCATTCAAATTCCTGCCGGCGATGTTGGGGCTATCCTAATAGACGGCGGAACTTCCTCTATAGAAGTTGAAACAGGATTTAGATTGACCAATTATCCACTAAGCTAGTATAGTCAAGTCATATAAAAAAGCCGAGGTGCTAAAGCCTCGGCTTTTTTATATGGTGGTTGTGATATTATTATTGCTCTTTCTCTTTCTTACGCGCTTCAATTACTTTTGCGGCCTCTTCGGCTGGTGCCTCTTCGTAGGCTTCAAACTCCATGGTAAATTCGCCGCGGCCTTGTGTGATAGAGCGTAGGTCTATGGAATAGGTTGTCATTTTAGAATGTGGCACTTGGGCGGAAATTTGCTGCTTCGCACCAATTTTCGTCATGCCCAAAACACGGCCGCCGCGCTTAGAGACATCGCCCATAATGTCGCCGGTGTATTCATCCGGCACGGTAATTTCGGCTTTTACCCAAGGTTCTAATATAACGGGCTTGGCCTTCATGAAGCCGTCTTTAAAGGCAATTTTGGCAGCAAGGCTGAAGGAAAGCTCGTTAGAATCCACGGCATGGTAAGAACCATCATAAAGGATGGCTTTAAGGCCCACAACGGGATATCCAGCCAGCGGCCCTGCCTCGCAGGACTCTCTAACACCTTTTTCAACAGCCGGCCAATAGTTGCGTGGCACAGAGCCGCCGAAAATTTGCTGCTCGAAAACATAAGGTTCTGTAAGGTCGCCGGAAGGCTCAAATTTCATCTTAACGTCGCCAAATTGGCCGGAACCGCCGGATTGCTTTTTGTGGCGGCCTTGCACGTCAGACTTGCCTTTTATCATTTCGCGGTATGGTACAACCAGTGGCGTAAGCTCTACTTCAATTTTGTTGCGGGTTTTCATTTTGCTGACAAGTGTGTCCAGATGACCATCGCCTAAGCCAAATATAACAGACTGCCTAGTCTCCGGATTAACTTGGAACTTCAAAGTTTTGTCCTCATCCAAGAACTTTGCGATGGCTTGAGAAATTTTGTCCTCATCACCTTTATTTTTCGGAGCTATACCCATGCCATACAGCGGTTGCGGGAACTTTGTAGGCTCTATGATAAATGACGCGTCCTTGGTGCAGAGGGTGTCTGTTGTGCCGGTGCTTGCAAGCTTTGCAATGGCACCAATGTCGCCGGCTTTAAGCTCGTTTACAGGTATTTGCTCTTTGCCCCGCAGCACGAAAAGCTGGGCAATTTTTTCGCCGGCATCCTTGCTGGAATTATAAAGCGGCGTCTCTTTTTTAAGCGTGCCCGAAACAACACGGAAAAGTGACAGTCTACCAAAGCTGTCCGCAACAGTTTTAAAGACATATGCCGCAAATGGGCCGTCTTCTTTGCATTCAATTTTAACTTCTGCATCGCTCTTTGCATCTTTTGCGGCAACGCTCTTTGCATTGGCCGCCGGGCAGAAGTCCGCAATGCTGTCCATAAGTACACCAACGCCCATAGAATGTATGGCAGAGCCTATAATAACAGGTGTTACGCTGGCATCAGCGATACCGGCCATCAAACCTGTGTAAATTTCATCTTTGGTAAAAGGTTCTTCCATGAAGAACTTTTCCATCAGGTCGTCATTAGTTTCCGCGACGGATTCTTCAATCATGTGATGATAATGGTCTATCTGGTCGTTAAGGTCGGCGGGTACGGCGCAGTCCTCAACGCCTTTTGTGCCATATTTGCGCCCTTCCTTCTTGATGGCGTTAACATAGCCCACAAATTTGCCGCCTTCTTTGATAGGAGCCTGCAAAGGCGCCACAGACTTGCCAAATTTCTCAGTTAAGCTATTTATCAGGGCATCAAAGTCTACATTTTCATCATCCATGTTGTTGACAAAAATCATCTTAGGCAAACCCGCCTCTGTGGCATAATCCCAAGCTTTTTCCGTGCCAACTTCAACGCCGCCCTTGGCGTTTACAACGATAAGGGCCAAATCTGCCACAGACAGCGCCTGATGCACCTCGCCGTTATAATCAAAAAACCCTGGCGTATCTATAAAATTAATTTTGCCGCCTCTCCATTCCACAGGAATCATGGACGCGCTAATTGAAATACTTTTCTTTATTTCCTCGGGGTCATAGTCGCTCACAGTATTGCCGTCGCCAACATTGCCAAGACGGCTGGTAACGCCCACAATGTTAAGCGCCGCCTCTACAATTGTCGTCTTGCCCGCCCCTGTATGGCCTAAAATTGCCACATTTCTGATGGCATCACTTCCGTAAACCTTCATTGTCCTACCTCCTATGGTTGTATATTGCAGCAAATTTCATTTGCTATATTGCATTACCTCTAATTTTAGCACATTTTATGAAAATTGCAATGGCTTTTCACGGGAATTTGAAAAAGAATGTTAAGTGATTTTGCATTTTTTCTAGAAATGCGCTATAATCAAATAATTGACTTTACAACAGGGGTGATTTTTATGAGCCATTGCATAATTCCAAAAGGGTACAAATCAATATTAACAACATATCAGACGCAAAGCGCAATAGGCAGGCTAAAGCGTGTGTTTGAGGACAACCTTTCGATGGCATTAAATTTACATCGCGTGTCGGCACCTTTGTTTGTTGAGCCACAAACAGGCCTAAATGATAACCTTTCCGGTGTAGAGCGTCCCGTAGAATTTGACGTGCCTGAAACCAGTGGTACGGCTCAGATAGTGCATTCCCTTGCAAAATGGAAGCGTATGGCATTGCATAAATACGACTTTTCTGTTGGGCATGGCCTGTATACTGACATGAACGCCATCAGGCGTGACGAGGTGCTGGATAATACGCATTCTATTTATGTTGATCAATGGGATTGGGAGGTTATTATCACCGACAATCAGCGTTGTGAGGCTTTCTTGAAGCAGATAGTGCAAAGGATAGCGGAGGCAATTTATGCGGCCAGCGAGCGTCTGCGCTGGGACTATCCAGAGCTTCCTGCTTGCATCACGCGGGATATTATTTTTGTTACATCTCAGCAATTAGAAGACCTATACCCAACGCTTACGCCGGAAGAGCGCGAGGATGCCTTTACGAAAGAGCATGGGGCGGT
>Ga0123355_10005482_pt1 | contig 18596 bp, 7 predicted proteins | sample TergutEmb28metaG_3_FD_89872 | JGI IMG/M metagenome (GOLD analysis project Ga0123355, IMG submission 89872) | Embiratermes neotenicus P1 segment gut microbial communities from Petit-Saut dam, French Guiana - Emb289 P1 | ecosystem: Host-associated > Arthropoda: Insects > Digestive system > Gut ... | reverse complement strand
TGGAAACTGTACCAGGAAAACACTCGATAGATTCACTACAAAAGACAGCTATACTTGGAACATCACACATAATACGGAAAGTACTGCAGTGTGAAGCTTGAAGCCTGAGCAGTGGGGATCACCATTGGTTCAAGAGAAGTACCAGGAAGAAAAGGCCTGTGACAAGGCACATCCATATCATATAATAATAATAATAATAATAATAATAAAGTACTTGCGTAGAAGAATGATGAAACATTCAACATGGGAAATAACATTACATGTACCATAAACTGTAAATACAGAATGGCTACAAAATTATATACCCTAGAAGTGTGGTTTGTTTCTGGTGGTATATAATTGTAAATACCCTGCATATAGGTGATAACCAGGATGATGATGATGATGATGATGATAAATTATTATTTATTTATGTGGTAGCATAAGTGCAAAGGCTTATTACAAACAACAACTTCTTCTCCTCCTCCTCCTACTCATCTTCTTATTCTTCTCCTTCCTCCACCTTCTTCACCAATACGAACACCATCTCATCCTCCTCCACCTGCACCATCTCCATTTCTGTGATGTAATGACAAACATTTGGTAACATACTGATTTTAATGACATGGGTGTAAACGACAACACATAACGAATTTTTGACAACAAAATGTAGCTAAGATTTATTTTAGTATTTAGTCAAAAACTTCTGCACACATGCAAGAATGTGATGGAAATATCATAACGATATCTGCATTTGTGAATCATTTAATAATCTTAATAATGCAGGTCTGTTATTCCTGTAAATTCAGATGCTGAATAATAAATGTCTAATAATTCTTTATTATTGATATATTTTACAGGGAGAATGGCAGTATCTGCATCACGGATCCTGCATCGCCTCTTGTGCTTAGTGGTCCTTTGGGGTCTAATTGTGTTGGCTGTGTTACATCTGCGGAGCCATGAAGTAGGGGGACCTAATGCAGGACTAACAAGCAATTCAGTCAACAGCCGCCTCCTGCTGCAGAAACTAGGTGATCCTCGGACACCTCACACAGAAGCAACACAAAGCACCAGCCAGTTGCCTTTGTCTGCTGCACATCTCTTATTTGATCTTGAACCCAGCATTGACAAATCACCAAGTCTTTCTGAAGCAATGATAATAGAAGAAGTTCAGAAGAAACTCCCTAGCTTACCCATTGCATACTGGAATCGTCACAAGAACACATCCATGTTTTATAAGAATGAAAGTTGTGCTAAATTTCCCAGTGTATTTGATCTTGAGTTCAGGAATATTTACTGGCAAAATCTCCATACATCCAATGGCACATTTCAGCTCTTTGGTGCTTATTATGATGTCCGACAAACCAGCAAGATAGGTCCATCTGTTAGGATCCTAGGAATGATCAACCGCATTGAGCCTACTGTAAAGACTTACTGTCAGTTTTGGTTCGAGTCTCAGAAAGAACCTGTTTTTATGAAAGTGTTGGAATATAAATATATATGGTATCGTAAGTGGGGAAATTACAAGCAGGGAATTTATCAGCCTTACCTTATTGCTTGCCAGATCCCACAACAGTATCATAAAATGGTGCCAGCTTCTGTGTCCATTGTTGAGAAGCCTTGTGATACAGCCACCAACAATCTTAGAGTTGTATACAACAAGTCTGAGAAGAAAAAAAAATTTGCTGTCTGTGTGAAAGGCTTGGATTTCCTTCATGAAGACCTCTCTGTTCGCTTGGTGGAATGGATAGAACTTCTGGGAATACTAGGTGCAGATAAAGTGTTTTTCTATGAGCTCCAGGTTCATCCAAATATTTCAAAAGTTCTGCAACATTACCAGAAGTTGGATCGTGTGGATGTGACACCACTCACCCTGCCTGGTGGTCAGCCTAATGTACCTGGATTTCAGCACATGTACCTGGTAAAGAAATGGAATAACAAACGTCAAAATGAACTGATTCCTTATAACGATTGCCTCTACAAGAACTTGTACACATATGAATACATTGCGCTTCTGGATATTGATGAAGTAATAATGCCTGTTAACACAATGTCATGGCAAGAGCTGATGGATGTTGTGTTGCCTAAGGCAAGAGCTGCGAAGAATAACACTCAAGCTTCATACAATGTACGAAATGTGTATTTCTTGGATGATCTTATTGAAGTTCATGGTTGGTTCAAAGATATTCCTCGCTACATGCACATGTTACAACATGTGTATCGCAGTAAGAACTTTACAAAACCCAACCAGTATGTGAAGTGCTTCCATAATCCAGAGAGAGCCCTGACATTACATAATCACTTCCCATTGGCCTGTCTAGGTGGATCCTGTTCTTCATACTCCATTGAAACAACAGACGCGCAGTTGCAACATTATCGTGCTGACTGTGTTCGAACATTGAAGAAATCCTGCGTAGAATTCCGCCAGAACAGTGTTGTGGATACAACTATTTGGAAGTTTAAAGAAAATCTAATTACACGGACCACTGACACTCTGAAGAAACTTGGTTTTTTTGGTTCACGTGATGTTAGAGCTCATATAAAATCTGAAAAAGTGACATGACTTTAGGAGAAACTGAAACAATTAAAATGAAATTATTTGGTGAAGCAAATTAAGTGAAATTATTTGGAAGTATTTAACTATAAGAAAATCACATTGATAATAATAAAATCTTAGTAAAATCTGTCAAACATCAATAATGGTCTTCCAGATAAAAGTCTATTCTTCACGTAAAGGGAGATCAAAACAGAATTGAAATAATGTGTGTGAGAAATATAAAAGTTTATGTTACCAGTGAAAACATTTCCATGTTCAATTCTCTGTTTGTAGGTTGGCCTGATAAATATTATGACCTTCATATTTTGGTACAATATTTGTTCTCATTCATATAATGGGTATGAGATGTTAGGACTGAACTCTATGTGAACTTGTTGAAGGAAATGGAAAGATAACTTACTTGGCTCAGAATATTTAGGGTTTGCTCAGTTCAGTAACAAAGGCATCATGAAAACTGAAATTTGAGCACTGATATTTTCTTGCTAAAATATGAATAAAGGGAAGTTAGTGATTTCTCAAATTTTCACACTTCATGTTATATTTGTTTAGATTTGGCCTTGCTGCTAATTAGTAATTAATTATAATAGTGACATTTTCTCTTATTATACAACTTTTGATAATAATATCACAAAGAAGTGTGCAGTAAATTACATTAGATAAATAGGTAATATAAAGGTTTTGAATGTGGACAAAATATGATGGTTGTTTGCTGGTTAATGTATGTACTGTTGCTCAAACATAGTCTCTCAGACTTAAACAACTACGTTAATGATGCATTCTTGACAGTTGAATTGCAAATACTTCATCTGTCAGTTTGTAGTTTTAATTTGCTTGAAAATATAAGTTTCTGGATTGGCAGTCTATAAGCATGTATTTGTATAAATTGTGGAAAAGTTGTATAGAAGATATTTGTATGTTACCAATCTGTCTGTTCATTGAAACAATGAAACAGAAAGTAATATGCATATAAGAAGTGCTCACTAAAACTACCATACTGAAAATCTTGATGTCTATTCTCTTTTGCTTTGCACAGAACTGACTTCTGACAAAGGAAAGAGCGCTGATATAAGTGATAAAGAGCTTGGAAAAAATATAAATCCTCAGTATCATTGGAGGAGAGAAAAATGTTTCAAATAGCTAAATTACAACACAAGAAGAAGTTAACTATAGAAACCATGCTGCATGTGTATATTATGTCCCTCCTGGTAAGTCTGGGTAATTTGCATGTAAAACAGTTGTCCTCATATGTTAGATGCAAGTGGGCCACAATGTATTATGTGTGCAATGAAAGTTGAACTTTTGCATTAGAACAGCTTAGAAGAATCAGGTACAAAATATCCTCACAACACAACATTTCGTTAAAAGGTGAGAGGAATATTAAAAATCATCCTCTTAGATGTCTACTGCTGGCTCCTGGACTAGGGAAACAATACAAGCTACCTATATTTTCCTATCTAGTTCTTAGTAACTAAAAACATTAAAACTGAACAGAACAATATTAACAGTGATGGTACATGGGTCCATTCTTTCTCTAAAAGTCTGCATCATTTTGATACAAAAGTTTCTTGCCAGTGGAATTTAGTTAGAAAAGGAAATACTCTAGATAAATATGTGTAATATTTATATTTTCTGCAGGGTCCAGTCATGTAATTTTGTTATGAAAAACTAATAATTTTCTTCTAAACCCAGAGAAATAGTACTGAGTATGTACTGCAGAAAATTATTTTATAAAATATATTTTTATATTTCATGTCACACTACTTAATGTTATGTATGTACTTCACATATAACTTGTTTGTACATTCCATAAGCAAAATGTCTCTATAAATTTCATTAACATTAACAACTTACCTTCTTCTCTACCCATCTTTTGTCATAACTTATTCTCATCTACCCGTGATTTGGTGATATAAATTTTGTGCTATTATAGTAGCATCTGTTGCAGATGATGGAAGATGCCTAGACTTGGGCTGTGTACTGCCAGCTGTCTCTGGATTACCATTAGGTAATGGACATCTGAAAGATATTCTATGAATACTGGTACTCACTGAGAGTGCAAAGGATGAGAGTCAGCTGTATTTTTGAGACAGGAAATTTTGTTGTCTAATTATAAAAATGTGTTCCTTCAAAATTTAAAGTACACCAAAAAGACAGAAGCTCCATGTCTGAAGCTGGTGTTTGCATGGTTTAGCATGTTCCCTACTCAAATGTCTTTAGGATGGCATTTCTTAAAGAGCCAATAGCCTTGACAGTCCATCATCAAACTCTTTAGCATCTGACATAACATATAATGCTTCATGAATAACAGATTACAGTGGTTTAACAAATAGAAACACATAACTTGTTTCTTCTGTATGTGTGATGTTTGCACTCCTTTGTAAAATAATGTACTGTGTTCATAAGATATTTGTAAGAATAAATATAAGAGAAATCACTAAACCAAGAGCATCTGCAGTTTGTTTAAAGCAGGAAGAGTTTCACTGTATCTTATTTCTAATGGGGGGGGGATTTTAATGATTATATTTGACACTGCTACTGCCTGTTTTCAGAGCAATTTCATACCCACATATTTTATTTTCATGTAACTGAATGTCATCTTAGTATACAACACACTTAGCACTATTTACTGATTGATAGTAATTATTTGGTTAGATCACAATTATACAGCTAATAAAGAAATTAGAGAAGTCATAAATTCACCTGAATTTTTGAAATGCATATTAAGATACTGGCAGTTAAACAGAAAAGTCAGGCCTATTTTGTGGTTATCCATTAAACATTGAATGATGCTGGGTTGTAAGTAACTACTACTGCCCAGAACAGAGGTCTTTTAAATTTGCCTGACCCTTAAGTGTACTGACTAATGTACAGTGCCCCAAGTCCCTCAGTATGTCAAGACTCAAAGGTTTGTGCACTGCAGTGAAGCTGGAACTGGAGGGTTAAACCTGTCTCTGATAGCAAAACTTCCCAACTGTTTATGCTCTTTATAGATACTTTATCTTTAGCCAACAATGGTAACCATATTTTTACATAAAGATGGTGTACTATTGAATAGAGACACTCAGAGAATCAAATATACAATTGAAGAACAGACAACCCAAAGGTACAACCTGTAGCAGTGTCAGGTCTTCCTGATATGCACTCTCAATTGTCCTTGGCTTTGAGGGCTGGGGTTTGTGACAGCACTGCCAACATTTTCATCTCCTGTAATTATAAGAGTTCATACTGCACACAAAAAAAATTCTGTTTATCATCATCACCACCACCACCATCATCATCATCAGAATAAGTTCCTCAATTGTAGATGCTTATTTTGTGAGTTCTGCAGTTTCTCTTTCTATGTACAATTTTATGGTTTAACAAAATCTTATGAATTATGCCTCAAGAAAATGTCATAAGATTTCTTTATGCAATTGCAGTTTAAGGTATGAATAATACAATTATAATGACCCCATGAACACAAAAGAATGAAGTCAATTAAATAATTTTCCTCAAATACCTGTTTTTAATTTCTTCCAACACTGTCCCACACAAAAACAACTGAAATTTTCCCTTCACAAAAGATGCTTATGGTGCATTGTCATTGCATGAAAAAGGAAATAAAACTGTGACAATACTGTTTCAGCTGATATGTCAGCAACAAACATTGTGCCCTGTATTGCATATTACACTAAACTGATGGGCATATTTCGGATTTTAGAAAGTACTAAGAGAATAATGACTATGACCTCATTCATTTGCTTCTCTCACCCGCCTCTTTAAAAACATTTAGGTCTGATAATACTTGAACAAGTGTTATAAAAACTTGGAATTATTCTGTATATGTTTATTTCTTTTGTGGCTATTTGGAACATTCTGTCATTCATTCTACAGAACTCTTCCAACAAAATCCAAATTTATTAATATGTTATAAAACCTCTATCTTTCTTCAACTGGATAGGTGCATGGAATTTTGTCTCAGTGCCACTTTGTCCACCTAAAATCCCACTTGATCTGTGGATGAAACCTGGGCCTCCAAACCCCACAATTTAACTCAATGCTGAAAATTCTGAGGAGGTTCTACCAATCTTACCACTATCACTATAGATGTTAACAGTTTTTCTTTGTCAAAACTCTGGCAAAATTTGTAACAAGTTCCTGCCTATGATTCACAGACTGTGTCTGGAAACCTAAGAAACTGAAATATCACAGTTTTAGTTAAACACATCCCATTACAAACATGCATTTTATAGATATGTTGATAATTTTTAAAAATAATTGTCTTCGAGAATAAATTTAATTTATTTTACTAACCCAAAATGCAAATGGGTTGAAGAATATTTTGTCATTAATTTTATGAAACATTTGGCTGAGTGTGAAACTAAAAGTCTGCATATAGTATGTGTATATTTTAATGTCCTTCTACAAATCTGTGCTCACTAACATCTGCTTATGAAGTATGCAGCCTTGCATGATTTCAAGCTTCTGCCACAGTGTAAATGAGATCTTTGCTCTTCTGGGATGTAACACAGCATAGATTGGTAGTTAGTCACCGACCCTTCTGGACAGCCAATTAGGTCCCATCTCCACGGGCCACACAGTACTCAAAGATCTCTTATCAAGTATGCAAACTTGCTCAATAAGCATTAAACTCAGTACACTATATGAGAATAGATGACTCATTCATTTCACTGCAAGTAATAAAGTAACACAAAAAGTTAAAAAAACCATCTGTTAACTCAACAACTGTAGGAAGACTAACATTGTCAGTGGAGGAAGGAAGGAAGGAAGGAAGGAAGGAAGGAAGGAAACAAAGAAAGAAAGACAACTGAAGCAAAAGTTTGTGAAATGCAGCCAAATTTTTACTTTGCAGATTTGAATGATCTGGTTATTTCCTATTAATAAGTTAGCTACCTAAAAATTAGTACAGCACACCTTTGCTGTTCTTGGTGGTTACATTCTTGAAAAACTTAAAGGAAAATTTAAAGTTGCCCAGTCCACACTATAAAGACACATAAAGGGACCAGAAATACTGTTCTTTCATTTTTAACTTTGGCATAAAATGGACTTTAAGTCATCAACTTTTTGAGCACATGATGCTCAAGAGAATATTTGGATCAAAGACTGAAGAAGGAACAGGAGTATAAACAAAACTGCATGATGAACAACTTAATAATTTGTATTCTTTGCTAATTACTCTTAGAATATTAAATAAGGAAGATGAAATATGTGTGGCATGTAGTATGAAGAGTAGAACAGAATTCATGTAGGGTTTCAGCCAGAAAACCTGAATGAAAGAAACCACCCGGAAGAGCTAGGCATAAATTGGTGGGAAATAATAAAAAGGATCATTCTTGTAGAATGGAGTCCATGGTAGGTTATTATGATCACAGTGGTGAATCACCATGTTCCATCAGATTCAGAGTAATGCTTGTGTAGCTGAGCAACTATTAGCTTCTGAAGAGGAGCTGTGCCTATGAAACGAATTACATTGGGCAGTGGGGGCATAGGACACTTAAGCAACCCAATTTATGAACTAAGCCACTGAAGGCTCATGTGAATTTTTAACATTATACTGACTGTAAGGGATAGTACACACCTGCAAACATTGTTTGCAAATTCCGGCAAAAACTGTTTACAAACAGCATGCACATCACATTCGCAGACCGTCAGCAGAGTCAACAAATATTCTTTCATGTCCACATAGCTCACTGATCAACCATTTTCAAGCGTCATGTCGTACTGTGAAAGTGGGACTGGAATTTGTGTTGTTTTTGTATTTCTCTTAATGAAAGGCACCAACATAGAAATTGGATACGTTGGTTGTCTAGATACTTTCTCAGTGAAGGAATGTAGAATGGAGAAAATCTTTTGGCAAATATGAAGCTAGAAGATGGAGCTGTCTTCAGAATTTTGTCGTCAGAATGACACCTTCTGATTTTGAAATGTTGTGACAGATAATTGGCTGTAAAATAGCACAAACAAAAACACAGTATCGAGCGGCAATATCTCCGTGCATTCAGTTAACTGTCACGCTTAGATATTCAGCTAGTGGTGAGTCTTTTACTAATCTTATGTACATATTTGAGATCTCCAAACAGTCCACAGCTGCAATTATTCCAGAAGTGTGTGAAGCTCTCATTGATGCACTAGGAACTTATGTTAAGGCAGGTGACTGCAATCAGTTTTATTCTATGTGTTGTACTTTGTGAGATCCAGTAACAGAATTTGTTGACACTAGTACAGTGTGAAAATAAAGTAATCTCTGGCATAAAACGTGCTATTTAACAAATACATTTGCAATATCACACATATAGTCAATAACTAGAAACTGTGCAGATTCGGAATGTTGAATTACATGCAACAGGTTAGAGGACAGGCTATGTACAAATGGCGAAGAATTTTATGAAGATGCACAATTGTGGTGATCAGGCGCAACTGTGACAAGGGAATGAGAACATGCAGAATATGTGTCAGAGGCTCGTGAATAGGCTGTATGCACCCATTGTCAGCTTAAATAATATTCACCAATGTGGTACTGTGGTATTGAAATTTCAGTGCTACTTCTGTCACAGCTCTGTAGTTTGTTCCCTCTGTGCTCCTCCTACACTGAACAGTCATCACATTTTGAAACTGTTTCAGTCATACTCTTCATACGTTTTAATGTCTCTTGCATGTGGTGTCTTCACTATCAGGTTCACAGAGCTCTTTTTTCTTCTCGTTCTACAGGAGAGTTTGTTTTAAAGATTCCTTCCATTTCACTGTCTTAGTGTGACTGTGTACTGCGTTCCTGTAAAACAATCCAGTATCAGTCTTTCATTGTCTAATAACTATATCATATACTATACCCTTTTTTTTGCATTTCAAAAGCCTCAATCCCGAGAAGAATGGGCTGAAATAGCACATGGATTTGCTAGCAAGTGGAACTGTCCTCAATGCCTAGGCATCTTGGATAGCAAATATGTACAGATATTAGAACCGGAGAAGAATTGTAGTATGTACTACATCTACAACTGGACATTCAATATAGTACTGTTCGCTCTAGTAGTAAATGCACATTATAATGTAATTTAAGCAAACGTGAATTGTCAAGGCCGCCATTTCTGATGGTGGTGTTTACAAACAAACACGCTTTTCTAAAAGAACAAAACAACCACCAGCTGAGCACTTTAACCAGAACATTGGCAGTTCCATTTGTATTTGTGGTCAATGATGCATTTGCCTTGTCAGTGACCATTATTAAACCTTATGCTGGACACAACCCTGGAAGTTCAACACCTGAGAGAATTTTTAATTACAGATTGGAGTACATGCATAATTGTTGAAAATGTGTTTGGCATCCTATCAGGTAAATTCGGGGTTTTTTCGAAACCAGTTGCCGTGCATCCCAACAAAATTGAAACAGTTGTTTTAACATGTATCTACGTACATAATTTACCATGTCAGAATACTACCTCCAGAAATTTCTATTTGTCACCTGGTGTGTGTTATTTGGAAGTCATGTACAATCCACAGTCATTCCTGGATCTTGGAAATCAGAAACTGAAGATAAACACGGTTTCCTAAGTTTGCAGAATGTACCAAGAAGCTCACTGAATGTAGCCAAAAGTATTAGAAACGGGTTTTGAGAGTATTTTATTTCAAATGAAGGATGGGTTTCAAGGCAATACAGGTACTGTACATAAAGCTCCTCATCCACATTGTTGATTAAAACTATAAACATGCAAGAGTAATACAGTATTTAAATCTTACCTCTGCATTATGTGTACTGCAACTGTCTCTCGACCCGTGTCCCTGAAACTGAAACAATATCTTTACATACCCAAACCAGAAACCTTCTTTGGAGAATTCCCGCTTCTCCGGCCATCCACCAATTCCTTGTGTTTCCTGTGGAACTGCGTTTTCAACGCCTGTATTTTCTTCTCACTCTCCACCTCAGTTTTTAGCCAAAGTATCATCTGCATCATTTTTTGTTACGGTTTTTGTACTGTGCTGTTTGGACATCCCACCAACAGGGCAGCGAATGTAAATTTTCAATAAGGGTCAAAGTGTTCTCGCTTGTACACATTCTGTGCATTTGTCTCGTCTTTAGCGCACGATGGACGGATGATTTGTTTCCGAACTCACCTTGTTTTCTATTTACAACGGGGGGCAAACAACACGAAAGATTTGTTTGTGGGCTGTGTCCGAACAAACCGCCAACGATCCGCAACTGAAACCCAACATGTTTGCCAATCGTTCACATGCGTTCACATTTGACATACATGATCTGTTCATGCATTGTTTATCAAAAACATTGACAGGTGTGTACTTCTACTAACAGATGGCACTGAGGGCAACTCTTGTCCATTTGCCAACGAGAAATTGATACTGAGTCCAGTTCAAGGTTATGTTCAGGAGTTTTGTAATATGTATTAATGCCATGTGCTTGTCGTTATTCGCTTTTATGAAAGAAAAGAGTTGAAATTCACAACAAAGGGTTCAAAATGAAGTCTGCTTTAGCAATTGTCATGGTATTTGTTGGTTGTTGCAGCAATGTGGTGTTCCTTGAATTATTGGTGAAGTAAGTGTGCAGTTTCTGATACGTACATACGACGAAGCCCTTTAATTCGCTAAAAGTGTTTAGTCATCTTTTAAAACTCCCTAAGTTTGTTAAATATATTTTCGACTATCACGTTCATGTGCGTTAGAATGCAGCGTAAGGTAAATTTTGAGGTATGTGGTAAGTTTCGGGGTTTATTTTACGATTGTGTCAGTATCTTTTACTGTATAATGTCAATGGCAAGATGATTCATGAACTAGAATAGATTTGTAACGAAGTGGCCGTAGTCTGTTCGAAACATGGGATACAGCTTTTGTATGAGGGACCGAGAGAAATCACGAAGAAACGTCACAAACCCGGTGTCCGGGCCGAGATTCGAAACGAGCACAACCCAAATGCAAGTCTGGGGCGTAGAGAACTAGTGACGGTGTACATTCTACGTTACTTCCATTCGGGCAATTTAGGCAGGCTTCACTGACACTGTAATGAGGACAAATGGAGGATGGGTGGATGAACAACTGATTTGTGCCACTATCCTTGCGAAGGTCTAGTGGGTGATACGTTGATGTACTTCTGGCGGCTGTAACAGATCACAGTAGCATGTTCTGTTTATATGCTTTTGGTGGTACATAAAGTTTTCAGTGGTGCTGAATCACTCAAATAAATAATGTGAATGAATAGTTAAACAACTTTTCTTGGCAGTCTGAATGTGGAATTCAGGATTATCCTCATTGACTAACTCTGTGCAATTTAATTTATTTACATTCTTTGAATCCAAAACAAGTGAATACCTTGGAACAAGCCTACACACCATGCATTACATTCATATTAGCTATTTTATCAAACCAACCCTTTAATGCACAATTCTGTAAACAAAGTTACATTTACTGATTAGCTATTCCAACAGGTCTGATGCACAAGGTATCATCTGCAGGGAGTCCACCACATAACTTTTTGATCTTCTGGCATGCCATATGGATATATTAACACAGTCTGATCACTTAGGTAGAATGTAGCTTTTGCACCAAAGCACATTTTCCAGTTAATTCTTGAGTCACTTCGTGGTACATTATAGTGAAGTATTTTATTGATTGGCTTTAACCATCAATTTTCAAGTGACTGTCAACATTTATTTGGGAACTGTGCTTTGGTACAAAGCTGCATTCTGTCTAAGTGATTGGACTGTGTTGTATATCCATTTGGCATACCAGAAGATCTAACAGTTATATGGTGGACTCCCTTAGGATGACACCTCATGTGTTGAAATGTGTTGGAGGAGCTCATCAGTAAGCGTAAATTACTGTATTGGGTCTTTTGGGTGGGTGATTCCCCGGCGTCTGAATTTTATGTGACAGGAAACTTCCACTTATAAATCATGGCACAAGTTTTTTCAAGAGACCCTACTGTCCTACATGACACATGAAAAAAGTGACGAAAGCAAAATTGCACCCTTGCTGTATATCAGTAATGCAGGAGTTGCTTCAGGTGGACAAGGAAATGTGTCCACTTTCATGTGTTGAATCGACCATTAATGATGCAACAGCCAAGGACTCTGGATCTCACATAATTTACTGGTGAAGCACGGTTTCACCTCAGTGGCCACATGTACACAATACACAGAAATATATGACCATTGTAAATCCACATGTAGTGAGTAAACACTGAATTCCACAATAATTGACATGCATGTTGATTTTCCATACCCAATCAGGGCTTTGGCTATGTTGTCAGCACAGATGTTTCCCATGCACTTCAGTGTATTTAAGGGCCATTTGACTGATAATCTAACTACTGGCTGCATCCAGCAAGACTGGGCAGTGTGTCCCACACAAGGGAAACTGAAAGATTTTTGAAGACAGTCTGTCACAGAATAACTTGCTGACCAATTCCCAAATTTAACTTTACCAGATGTGTTCTTGTGGGGCCTTTTTACACAAAACTCAGTTGATTGGTAATCTCAAAGAAGGCACTCAGTAGTAGATTGTCAATATGCTAACATGTATTTGCCAGTTTGAGCATCACATCCAGTTGTGCACTGATGCCAGAAACAACGGCTTTCAGCATCTTATGTGAGGGAAGGGAGTTTCACAAAGACTGAGGTATGTACCTACATCACTTATTGAAACTGGAGCGAAAGTAATGATTTTATTGCTGAATGTCTGGGACATCTAGTGAACAGATCACTCTGTATATAATTGCAGTCAGAGGTAATTCCCCCACTTTGTTACTGCCGATAGAGCTAGAGCCTGTCTCCAAAGTATGGACTCTACACCCAACAATGAGGTGGCTGATAGGCCAAGACAGTTTTAGTGCATTCATTTACCACAAAGTCTTTTGTGTTTTTGAGACCTTACTTGTAAATAGGTTATTTTGCAGCATCTTTCCTTCATTAATTTCATTTACTTCTTTCCAGGGAAGATCCATCAAGTGGCAATATCATTACCTTTGCCCAGTTTTTTATTATTGGACTTGAAGGCTTCATCTTTACAGCTCACTTTGGGACAAGGAAACCAAGGATTGGAATCAAGTTAGTATATTACTTGTTTTAGCTAGTTTTAGTTGATATCCTGGGGGAAAAAAAAAAGTTAGCTCATTTATTTATTCTCAGTGGTATGTAGTGGTAACCTGTAAATAACATCAGGAGGAGCCCACAGGTGACATCTGGAATTCATATTCAAAGGAAGATTAAAACTATCTATTTTCATGTAGATATTCCAATAAAAGTATTGTGTTTCTTTAATTCTGAAGGTAGTATATCAATAACAAAATTTGTTCTTAGAAAGTGCATTTGAAACCATGAGTATGCTAGTCCAGAACATATGAATTAGATTCTTCTTCCTGATTTATCTAAGCCCTTCAAATACGATGATCTTGAATATATATGAAAACAAAGTTCTGAAGAGAATATTTGGATGCAGGGGGAATGAAGAAACAAGAGGCTGGAGAAGATTACATAACTATAAATGCATTAATAATATGCTTCACTTGGCACAGGGAAACATGGATTTTACACTTCTAAGGGGACTATTTAAAAATAAATGTAAAATTTAGGTCATTGTGAACTCAAGGAAGCAAGACTTTATGTACCTAATAACATTAAATACACTAAAATAATACCATACTGCATTATTTGTAATCTTGAATATAGTGCATAAAAAACGGCAACCATCATGTTATCATCAACGTCTAACCTCATGAGGTATTTCCTTGCACAGTGGACGAGCCCCATTGTTGACACATATGTTGCTGCAGGTCAGTTTTTTCTTGAGTAGAGAACTCTTTCCTCTTCTTTGGTTTACTCATAGTAATGAAAGATGGATTGCCAATACAAAATAAAATAAAACTGTCCTATAGTTTAACTTGCAGTAGATTCAAAGCAACATTAACAGAGCAGATTAGTAAGTGTGGAGCTTGCGGTCACTGTAACGAATCGTAACCGGAAAGAAATGACGTAAATAAAACTGATTGCCACTCGATTCATACGAAACTCATACGGAAAAACTAGCTCGCATCCAGAGTCGTTTGTACTACATAGGATTGGCACTTTTGAAATGGAATCACGGATGATGTATGATGCAGGGTTGTGCTCTGCTGTCATGAGCGTGGTGCCAGAGAATACATTTCAGGATGGCACGGTTCGTACGTAGTGAACGTTCATATAGACAATAGAGAGTCGGGAAATCATAGGGCTAAGTGAAAAGCAGCACTCTTTCATGATTTCCAATTGAGAGTACGTAACACAACTGTGCAAAATTATGCTTAATTTGAATGTGTAATCAAGGAAATTTGTAGAAAGAATAAACGGAAATTCAGGGAATGTACAAGGGGCTGAGACTGTCATGTGTACTGTTGGTACATACATTCCAATAAAGGCCGAAAATGAAAATGTTGTAAATCGAAAAATAAATAGAATTATTAAAGAATTACAAACTTGATATCATGCATATAGTTGATACAGATGTCAAGTATAAATACGAACCAAAATTTTTGGCTTTAAATCTGACTGAAAATTAAAATGGAATGAAAGTATAAAAAATTAAGTTTGAAAATAAGTGAAAATTATTACATAATGCAGTCCCTTAAAGACAGCAAGGCCAAATATTGTGAGTAGTAACCAGTACAAATTCACAAATTAAAACTCGCTTTTGATGTATGGCATATTTGGGGCAGGTGATGGGGAAGGTAAGACAATATGTCAACTGCACAGTGGAGTGACAGATTAATCCATAATGCTGGGAGAGCTACTTTCAGCAGGGAAATCTTTAAAGCGTTAAATATACGACTAGTGTCATGTACAGATAGAATGGAAATGTTGAACTTCAGAAAATTAAGTATAAGTAAGTTGGAATAGAATGTAGATAGTCCACATCTGAGTTCATTTCTTCATTCCCTATTTTGTAAAACTGATACTTTAAAAATGTGTAAAATACATGGGGATAAAATTATATGATATGGCCACAAGTCATTTAAAGATTACACATGTTTCCAGAAGGACAATAAAGTCGTTTTTATTAGTTTAGTTTATTTGTTCATCCACTTACTCACATATGTAACACTGGACATGTCAGTTTCAGTTTACAGTTTATATATTACAAAACACAACACAATATATGGACATCCAACCAGTATAATGTAATAAAAAGCAATATAAAATTTAAGCAGTTAGATGTAACTTATCGAACTCATCTACTAATATTATCCAAATGTAATCACTATGACATATACTTTTATGCTGAATAAAATGCATGTTGTAACAGAAGTGATCTCAACTCGCCTGTAAAAGATAAGATCTTGTCCAGCATTTTTATGTGATCTGGCACCGTGTTATATTTATTTATTTTGCTTGTTCCAAAGATCCATAATTGGTAACAACCAATGGATATAGAACCAGTCATATATAGATATATTTTTTCTCTACAAATATAGAACTACTCATAAGTAACAGGATGGAATTAACATCTATTATTTACAGTCAACAAAATGATATAATGCTACAGTATTATCCTTAACGTAATATAAAATTTATCATATATGTGAAAACATATCTCAAAATTTCATACAAGAGACAGAATAATAAATATCATTTTAGTAGTTTAAATATATCGTACATGAACATACCTCAATATTTCATACAAGAGAGACAATAATAAATATCAATTTGGTAGTTAAAATATACCATACGACTGCTTTATAATTGGAATATTCTTCCAATGTATAAAATGATGTTGGTGAAGAAACCCTCTCAGAGATGATTTAAATTTCTTAATATTATGAGACAAATCTTTTATTTCAGGTGGAAGACTGTTATATACCTTAATACCCATATAAAAGGGACCTTTTTGATAAATAGTCAGTTGTGACATTTGTTAACAGAAATCAGAATTGTTCCTGGTATTGATATTATATATCTCAGATTTCATAACAAATTTATTTTTATTTTTAACCACAAAGTGTAGGAGAGAGAATGTAAGGTGACTGTATTGAGTTTAAGGTGGATGGGCCTTGTAGCACACATTGGTAACACTAAACATGCATACAGTATCTCATGGACTTACTTAAGTGGAAACTAATCATCAGGGAGACCAAGATATGGAAAACACTGAATAAATCCATGGGAAATATATTTTCCCATACTGTGACAGATTTTGTGGCTGTGATGAAACTTGCATACAAGACAAAAATTGTGCAGCAGTGCTTCATGTTCAGCTGTTGTATCAGTACCCTGTAGCATGGTTCAACTGAGATTCCCACAAGTTTGGCGAAGTCACAGATAGTGTTACAGTTGCTTTAACGGACACTTTGTTTATGGATGGACATTGTTTGGTACCATTAACTGATGTCATTACACGTCTGAACACGGAAAACCAATCGTATGTGGAAAACCAATCGTATGTTAAGAGTTACACCATTTCCTCTCCAAAAGGAAGTTTTAACATTTTGGACAGTATGTGTAGTTCAAAACATAACTTGATCCATGTCATTCACACTTTGGGCTGTCTGTGGGCTGGAATGGATGGAAGCATGGCATCATAGCACTTTTGGCATCAGGAAGTTTAGGCCACTGCTATTGTAATGTTCAGTTTTGTGTTGATTACATTGTTTATATCTAAATGTTCTGGCCCACATAGCATATCCTACCATTCAAAGTGGCTGGCTTGGCTTCTGATGTAAAAGCCAAAGAGTATTTTCATTTCATTTTTTTCATTTGAGGAGTGCAAAGACTGATAGTGTTGTTACAGAAGCACATTAAAATTCATGGTGTCATATGCAGTACTGTCCAGTATAGAAGAGCCTGAGACATGACACAGATTCCATCAGTACTCATATACAGGATATGAATTTTGTTACATGTCAGAGATAAGGAGAGTTGGTTCTCCTGCACCTGTGTGTTGGGGTCAGTTTTCCACAGAATAGTAATGACTCCATCTCTGAAGGTTTCTATCGTGAAATAAGTTTTTATACATATGGTAAAGTGTGTGTTTTCTCAAGATACATTATTTTCAGAAAAATACAATTTTTGTATTCATCAACCTCTTCAGATCTCACATTGTCACCGTCAAGAGTTTTTAAATGAAAATGCTTTATGTGATTACATAATAAACGTATGAGACTTTATATAAACATATCAAGTTTCCTGCATTATTTGCCGCATGTTTGAAAACCTTAAAAACACTGAGGTGTGCTGTCGACATGATTATTGTCACCGTGAGCATTATCTGTAAGCATAATTTTACAGTGTAAATATTATTTATATCATACAGAATTTGTGCACTGAACCGTGCAGTGTATCATTAAACAAGTTTTTGTCTTTTGCAGAGATTATACGATTCTAGTTGCCATGTTCTTCTGTGCCAATGTCTGTAATAATTATGCATTCAATTTCAACATTCCTATGCCTCTGCACATGATATTCAGAGCCGTAAGTACATCTAAGCAGAAACTTATTTTACCTTACAGTTCAGGAAAGTGTGCATGTAGTTCCCAACTAACATAGTTCCACTTTAACGTGATTTTAAACACAGCTCATTCCCGACTAGGTCACTCAGTTTAAAATGATTTTTGCATGATGGTGGTACATTCTGGGAAGGGTGAGGCAAGTTTATTGTGTAATCACAGCCTATCTCCCCATTGGGCAAAATGTTGAAATGTTTGTCAAGTGGCTTTGTTGATATTTGTTTAATTTTATATTCATCTTATCAACGAAATAATAATAATAATAATATCTTGCTAGTACCAGTAATTAAAAGAAATGCATTTTGAAGGACCTGAATATTACTGACACCTGCAAAAAATGTTGGGAAAAATCATAAAACATTCAACACATAACTGGTGCAATCACATAACAAACAACGCCCATCAAGAAGTGGCTGTCAAACGCAGAGTGTCAAAATGAAAACCAGCACCAAATTGTAAATATTGTTATGCCCATGGAAAATTTTGAAAGTTGTGTGGGTGGTTTGGTAACCCTCGTAGGCTGGGTTGGTCGTGACCTCGGTCCGGCGACCCCCCTGGTTTATTTTCTCTTTTTTTTTGTTTGTC
>Ga0123355_10005481_pt1 | contig 18598 bp, 15 predicted proteins | sample TergutEmb28metaG_3_FD_89872 | JGI IMG/M metagenome (GOLD analysis project Ga0123355, IMG submission 89872) | Embiratermes neotenicus P1 segment gut microbial communities from Petit-Saut dam, French Guiana - Emb289 P1 | ecosystem: Host-associated > Arthropoda: Insects > Digestive system > Gut ... | reverse complement strand
TTGCTGGGTAGGGGAACTTGCACTTGTTAAAATCTGGCTTTCATAAGCTCGCAAAGCCTATTAGCTTCCGTACATTAAAAAGGAGCCGCCTTTTTGAGACAGCCCCTTGAAAATGTATTCTGTCTGTCAAGTCAAAGATTTCATCGACTCAATATAAGTGAGTTTAATGGCAATTCTTGTTTAACTATGTTAAAATCAAATGAGAAATTTTGCCTTGTGGTTTTGCGAAATGGCAAGGTGCAGTATTTATATTTTGGGTTGTGAGGTGTAGAGATTGGAATTTGGCAACGAATACGAAAATGATATTCAAGAAATTTTATCACACAGGCATGACTTAGGGGCAGACTATTGGACTACGCCCGATAACCGCTTAATAAAAGGTAGCCCATTTTCTGCATATGATTGTGTGCTTATGCTATTAGAATTGGGCGTGAGTCCTGAAGATCCAACATTGAAAGCAGTAGCGGATTTGTTTTTTGATACATGGAAGCAAGATGGCCGCTTTAAGCTATATCCAACAGGTGGAATTTTGCCATGCCATACTGCCAGAGCCGCATACCTACTATGCCATATGGGATATCAATCAGATGAAAGAGTACAGAAAACATATCAATATTTTTTAGACACACCATATGTAGATGGCGGTTGGCGTTGTAATAAGTTTTCCTTTGGGCGCGGACCAGAAACAGAACATTCAAATCCTTTTCCAACGCTTCATATTCTTGATGCATTTCGTTTTAGTGACTATCTCAACAATGAGCCCGCTTTGGATGTGGCTGTAGAATTTTTACTAAAGCATTGGGAACTTAGAACGCCCATAGGCCCGTGTCAATATGGAATGGGAACAAGGTTTTTCAAAGTGGGATACCCTTTTGAAGACTACAATTTATTTTCATATGTTTATGTGCTGTCATTTTATGATAAAGCGAAAAAAGACAAGCGATTTCTGTCGGCACTGCAAGCTTTGCAAGGCAAATTGGTTGATGGTATGATAGTTGTAGAACGCAATTCATCCAAGTTATCTGAACTTGAATTTTGCAAAAAAGGTCAGCCAAGCAAATTGGCGACAAAGCGATTTAGTGAAATTCTTGCCAATATCTTGTAGGCAATTCTTGGCTAAAATGCAATTAAGAATCCTGTATTTGCTGAAGCCATTCGTTTACTTCTTGATTCAAAACATCTAAGCCTCTTGACTTGACATTAAGAAAGCCTTTGCTCTTTGCAATGTCTGCGTTTGGACAGCTCTCGGCAAATTTCTCAAAATATTTTCCCATATTTCCACCATGAGTGCAAAAAGGTATAACCGTTTTGTCAGTCAAGTCGTACTCTTTTAAAAATGATACAAGTGGTGGAGTTAAAGCGTAAGCCCAGACAGGTGCACCTACGAAAACAGTATCGTATTCATGCAAGTTGGTAATTTGGTTTTTTAATTCCGAACCGTGACCTCTCATTGCGTGTATACTTCCGAGTGCGTAGGCAGAAACTACGCTATACGGTTTTGTGAGTTCCAATTCAAAGATATCACCACCAGAAGCGTTTTGAATGGCTTTTGCCACCTCGCGAGCATTGCCTTGTAACGAATAATATACGATTAAAATTTTCTTGTCGTTCATAAATTTTCTCCATTCTACAAATTTATAGCTGTTTCGTCTAATAAAAACTGTTCAATTCCGATGTAAAGTATTCCTTTTTCATCATGCCACGGAATTATATCATCTTTCACAACAACAATTTTCTTGAAGGAATCGTCGATTCGGTAAAGCGAGTTGGTCTCTTGCTTTCGCTTGTCTTCGTCCGAAATAGTCAATGCCGATTGAATATAGTAACGTTGACTTTCTTTATTGGCGATAAAATCTACTTCAAGTTGTGAACGCTGATTTGTGCCGAGTTTGTTTTTGTGATTATATTCAACCACACCTACATCAATGTCAAACATTCGTGCGGAAAGTTCATTATAAATAATGTTCTCCATGATGTGATTTTCTTCTTGCTGACGAAAATTAAGCCGAGCATTACGCAAACCCACATCAGCGAAATAATATTTGAGCGGTGTATCAATATATTTTTTGCCTTTTATGTCATATCGATATGCTTTTGACAGAATAAACGCATCGATAAAGTAATCCAAATAAGTGTTTATCGTGGAGGCATTGATATTAATATTTTTTATCGACTTAAAGGTATTTGAAAGTTTCGTTGGGTTAGTCAGTGATCCGATTGATGAAGATACGATATTCAACAGCTCCTCTAACATCTCTTTATCATTTAAAATCTTATGACGCTCGACCACATCAGTGATATAAGTTTTTGTAAAAAGGTCTTTGAGATATTTGCTTTTTTCCGAGTGTGTTTTTCTCGAAAGCACTACCGGCATCCCACCATAGGTAAAATACTCTTTCCACGCATCACGTTTGTCACCTGAAAAGGCAGAATAAAACTCTTTGAAAGTTAGTGGATTAACCTTGATTTCGTCACCTCTGTCTTTGAATTCGGTTAAAATATCCGAAGACAGCATTTTTGAATTACTACCCGTTATATATAAATCAACGTTTTCGATTTTCATCAAACCGAGCAAGACATCAACAAACCCGATTTTCGCACCCACGTCATCAATATAGGGGTTTTGCATTTCGGAAACCTTTTGGATTTCATCGATAAAGACATAATGCACAGCGTTTTTGTCCGTGATTTGCTCTCTGATATATTTATCAAGTTCAAGAGGATTTCGGTATTTTGCATTGCGAACTTCGTCAAGTGCTAACTCAATGATTTGTACGTCACGAACGTCAGTTGATATCAAATGTTCACGAAAAAGATTAAAAAGCAAGTAAGACTTTCCGCATCTACGAACGCCTGTAATGACTTTTATAAAGCCGTTTCCTTTCTTTTCGATTAGTTGATTTAAGTATTTTGGTCTTTTGATACTCATCTCGTCCTCCGATTATTTTTGCGTTTATCCGCATTTTTGGTTCGAGTTAATTATATCAAAACAATTGTCGAAAAGCAAGATGCTCTCCGATTATTTTTGCGTCTATCCGCATTTTTGGTTCGAGTGGGTTAAACTTTTCGCAAATGAACAATTTGCATATACCCTTGTTTCGTTGTATTTACAAGCTCAAAGCCATATGTCGAAAAGGTTTTTGCTATTTCATTGCTCGAATAAAACTTAACGTCGCCATCTGGTGACAAAGGTACAAAGATATTTACGATGTGTCTAAGCAAAGGCGGGATACGAACTTCGGCAATATAGAGATTACCATTTGGCTTGATTAGCCTATTAACTTCTTTGGCAAAGGCATTTACATCTGGGAAATGATGATATGCACAGCAGGCCATTATGATATCCATAGAATTATCGTCAAACGGAATTGCCTCACAGCTTGCTGTCGCAAAGTTAAAATCGGGGTGAAGCTCTTTAGCGTTTTTTATCATTTCAGGTGATATATCTGTACCAAAACCTTGTATGGATTTGGACCTGCTAAGCTTTGACAAAAGCGTTCCATTGCCGCAGCCAACATCTAACACAAAGTCACCGTCATTAACATTGACGATATCAACTAAAAGATTCTTGAATTTCTCAGTAAATTTCCCATCTAACGTGTTATCGTAATCATCGGCTTTTTTGTTATATGTTTTTATATTCTTCTCTTTACTGCTCAAAGCGTGCCTCCAAGTATTATCGTAATCAAACTCCGCTCACTTGTTTTTTGATTCCAAGGTAAGACTTAATCTGTGGCAGATGTTGTACGGCATGGATAACGACTAATATCAAGCCGATTCTGGCAGTGATACCGTGCAGACGACCTATTATCGAAACACCTTCCATGTGACTTAGAAATGGGCCAAGTGCCATAAAGCCTGTAACGATAGATATACCCCAGACCGAAAGTAGCAAAACATTAACCACATACTTGCCCCTTAGCGTTTTATTTAGTGTTCCCGCAAAACAAGATTTAGTTGTAGCTTTGATCCATTTTCTGTGAATAAAAACATGAAGTCCGAAGAACAAAGCACAGCCTGTTCCGACAACAAAATGGTAAATTGCTCCACCCATTCCATCCCATCTTACAAATGAGAGAATTATAAAAATCACCATAGAGATATCAACTAATATTTTCATGCGTTTACTGTCCATAAATAAGCCTCTTTTCTAATGTTAATATTAATCATTTTAGCATAGAAAAGTTGAATTTTCAAGCTTGTGGCATATTTGGGGTGACATACTTCATTGAGGAACGCTAGAAAGCAAAAACTCTCAGCAGTGCTGAGAGAAATTAATAAAGAAATACCAGTTATTCGAAAATATCGAATAACTGACTAAAGGAGTACAAAAACTCTCAGTATTGGTGCGAGTTTTAATTGGAGATTTTAGGAATTTCTGATATAATACAAGCAAAGGATGTGAACGAAATTTATTGTGAATTTTAAAAAAAAATTGATAAAGAGCAGGAGAGTGAAAATACATGTCGAAAAATAATAACACCGCATCTATCGGATTTGAAGAACAAATATGGGCTGCGGCTGATATTTTACGTGGGAATATGGACGCCGCAGAATACAAACATGTTGTGCTTGGCCTTATATTTTTAAAATATATTTCTGACAAATTTGAAGAAAGATATCTGGAACTTGAAGCTGACGACGATGATTTTGAAGATAAAGACGCATACATGGAAGTCAATGTGTTTTTCGTTCCTCCTTCCGCAAGATGGAGTGTAATTGCTGATTTCGCACGGAAAGAAGAAATAGGAACAATTATAGATGATGCTATGCGTGCTATAGAAAAAGAAAATCCACGCTTAAAAGATATTCTACCAAAGAACTACGGTAGAGTTGAACTGGACAAGCGTAGACTAGGAAACGTAGTTGACCTTTTCACAAACATTAAGATGATTGAACATGGCACGGACAAAGATATTCTTGGACGGACATACGAATATTGTCTTTCCAAATTTGCTGAGCAAGAAGGTAGGCGTGCGGGTGAGTTCTATACTCCTTCGTGTGTGGTTCGGACACTTGTTGAAGTGCTAAAGCCACATAAAGGGCGTGTTTATGACCCTTGTTGCGGTTCTGGTGGAATGTTTGTGCAGTCTAGTGATTTTGTGAAAAACCATGCAGGTAATATAGACAATTTATCTATTTATGGGCAAGAATCAAATCCTACAACTCGAAAAATGGCGATTATGAATCTTGCTATTCGTGGAATTGAAGCTGACCTCGGCGGTTATAACGCTGACACCTTCCATAACGACTTGCATCCAACCTTAAAAGCTGATTTTATAATGGCAAATCCACCATTCAATTTATCCGACTGGAATGACGGCTCGTTAAATGATGACCAAAGATGGAAATACGGATTGCCACCATCCGGTAATGCTAACTTTGCGTGGCTACAGCACATGATACATCACCTTGCACCAAATGGAAAAATCGGAATGGTGCTTGCGAATGGTTCGCTATCTTCTCAAAGTGGTGGAGAAGGTGAAATAAGACGTAGGATAATAGAAGATGACCTTGTAGAAGGTATTATTGCAATGCCTACACAACTATTCTTTACAACGCAAATCCCTGTTTCATTATGGTTTTTAAATCGTAATAAAAAACAAAAGGGCAAGACTTTATTTATAGATGCTCGCAAGATGGGCACAATGGTTTCACGCAAAAACCGCGAAATGACTGACGAGGATATAAAGAAAATTTCCGAAACATTCGAATCTTTCAATGATGGAACACTAGAAGATATAAAAGGCTTTTGTGCGGCAGTATCAACAGAGGAGATTGCAAAACAAGACTATATTTTAACTCCAGGGAGATACGTTGGAATCGAAGAGCAAGAAGACGATGGCGAGCCATTTGACGAAAAAATGACACGATTAACGGGAGAACTCTCCGAAATGTTCAAACGCTCTCATGAACTAGAGGATGAAATTCGAAAACGATTGGGGGCTATTGGATATGAAGTCTAATGACAAAAAACTCTCGACTGTGTCGAGAGAAAATGAATCAATTAAAAACATCGCAGAATTTGAAGAAATTACGACTATAATTGACCGCTCTCGAGAAAAAGTGTTTCGCTCAATCAATAGAGAATTGATTGATATGTATTGGGAAATAGGAAAACATATTAGCAAAAAAGTTAAAACAGGCAAGTGGGGAAAATCTGTTGTTAAAGAATTTGCAGACTTTATTCAGTTGCATTACGAGGGGATCAAAGGTTTTTCAAAACAAAACCTTTGGCGTATGAAGCAATTTTACGAAACTTATGCAGGAAATGAAAAACTCTCACCACTGGTGAGAGAAATTAGCTGGACAAATAATTTGTTGATTATGATGTCGGCAAAGTCAGATGAAGATCGGGAATTTTATTTGTTGCTGTGCAATAGAAACAATTATTCTAAGCGTGAACTGGAAAGACAAATGAATAGTCGATTATTTGAACGCACAATAATATCGGGTGAGATAAACAAAGATATCATTGCACGTAACTCAGGATTGAGTGCTTTTCGGGACAGTTACATACTTGAATTTCTTGATATTCCTGAACAATATAAAGAAAAGGAATTGAGAAAGGCAATTCTTGCGAATATGAAAAATTTTATCCTTGAATTTGGAAAGAATTTTTCGTTTGTGGGAGAGGAGTACCGTGTACAGGTGGGAAATTCCGATTTTAATATAGACTTGTTATTTTATAACCGAGAGCTGTCTTGTTTGGTCGCAATTGAACTTAAAACAGGAAAGTTTCAGCCGAGCAATCTTGGACAATTGGAATTTTATCTTGAAGCTCTCGACCGTGATGTGAAAAAGCCAAATGAAAACCCAAGTGTTGGATTGATTTTATGTACTGAAAAGGACGACGAGGTTGTGGAATATGCTTTAAGTCGAAGCATGTCGCCTGCGATGATTGCTGAGTATCAAACATACCTTCCGCAGAAAGCATTACTTGAAAATAAGTTGCGTGAACTGCGTGAGCTCGCTGAAGCGGATGGATTGGCAGAGGGGAACGATGGAGGTGATGAGGAATGAGGTTGGGCGAAATTTGCAAAATCAAATACGGTAAAGATCATAAGAAACTTGCCGACGGCAAAATTCCTGTCTACGGCTCTGGTGGAATAATGCGATATGCCGAGAAGGCTTTATATGATAAAAAGTCTGTATTGATACCTCGAAAAGGTTCGCTTGACAATTTGTATTTTGTCTCCGAACCTTTTTGGACGGTTGACACACTGTTTTATACAGAAATTGACGAACAAAAGACAATACCAGAATACCTCTATTATTTCTTAAAGACGCTTGATTTTGCGGGAATGAATGTTGGTACTGCAGTACCAAGCTTAACAACGGCTGTTTTGAATGAAATCGAAATTGACCTCCCTAATCTTGAAACGCAATGTGCTATTGCAAACATCCTCTCTGCTCTCGATGCACGGATTACCGAGAACAAGAAGATAAATCATCATTTAGCGGTGAGGTTGGCAACGGACAACTCGCCGGACATGAGGCGAGGCAGCAAGGTGTCGCGGAGAGTGGCAAGATGTTTTGATTCCTCAGTTCTCAACGAAATTTCCTCAAACATCGGTCTGACAGAATCATTGAAGTCCTGTAGTTTGTCAGATATCGGAATAACGACTGGCAACCGTCTTAGTTCGCCTAAGCTGATGTACTTTTGGGTGCTTCCGGCTAATCTCATATCAATATGGTTAACAACTTCAGAACTTCGTAGAAAACACAGCAAGAAATACACCCAGTCTTCGGCTTGTGAAGTTCTAAAAAGTCCGACATTTTTAATGGCAAAGTTGATGTCTCGCTCTATTACCAGCGAAGTAAGTCCGATTGTGCCTATCATGCTGATAAGAATGTCATGTGTGTTAACCTTGCTCCGTTCATTGATTTTATCGAAATCTACTTTGCTTATGCGATTAGATGAATTCAAATCCACACCGTACGGCAAAAGGTGTTTTGAGGTCACAAGTGGAAAACCTTGCTCAACGATTTTGGGTGAGTCATGTGTACCGTCACGCACATCAATTAGCTCACCGAGAGGTGTTGTAAGCTGGGTATCAGAGTGCGAAAAAATTTGTGCATAAATCGCCCTTGCCATCTGCTCTAAATGATGATTTAGTGGTGATAACAGTGTGTAGAGCTTAATGAGTAAAGAGCATAATATAGCGATGGCTACAGCGACTGGAAAAAATCAAATGCTTTAGCTTCTAAATTTTTCTAAAACACTTAACAATTTGTATTAAATGGGATAAAATGATTGTGATAAGTCATAATGAAACAGGATGTATGCTGAAAATCAAACACCAAAAATATGCCACCCCAAATATTATACAAGAGGTGGAAAGAATAATGAAAGATAAACTTATAACACAAATTCAGGAAAATATGTCACATTTACTTACAATGGTACAACTAGAGGAACTGCAACGTGTGTTAACAAATGTTATGCATGATATAGACATTACAGCAAAAAATGCACTTGAAAACAATGAAGTTTTGGAAAATGAGAAACTGCGAGATATATTTATTTCGGCAAAACGCATTGAGGGTTGTTCAGAAAAATCGTTAAAATATTATGAAATGACGATTAATCACATGTTTAAAAATGTGAAAAAGCAATTGCGAATAATTTGTACTGATGACTTGAGAGAATACCTTGCAAATTATCAAAAAACACGAAATTCTAGTAAAGTCACAATTGATAACATGCGACGTATTTTTTCTAGTTTTTTCGGATGGCTTGAAGACGAAGATTATATACTCAAAAGCCCTGTACGCCGTATACGCAAGATAAAGACAGAAAAAACAATCAAAGAAACGTTTTCCGACGAAGGATTGGAATTATTGCGAGACGCCTGTAATGAAATAAGAGATTTGGCAATGATTGACTTACTCGCATCAACAGGCATTAGAGTTGGAGAATTAGTGCTACTTAACCGCGAGGACATAAATTTTCACGAAAGAGAATGTGTAGTGTTAGGCAAAGGTGGTAGTGAAAGATTAGTTTATTTCGATGCTAGAACGAAAATTCATTTGCTAAACTATTTGGATAGTCGAGATGACACTAATTCCGCATTGTTTGTGTCATTAACGACACCCCGAGAGCGGTTAATGATTGGTGGTGTAGAAACAAGACTTCGTGAAATCGGTAAGCGGGCAGATATGCAAAAAGTACATCCGCACAAGTTCCGGCGAACACTTGCAACGCGAGCCATTGACAAAGGAATGCCCATCGAGCAAGTACAAAAGCTACTTGGTCATGTAAAAATAGATACGACCATGCATTACGCAATGGTTAACCAAGCGAATGTTAAGAATTCGCACAGAAAATTTATAAGTTAAGGAGTCGGTGCAAATGAGCGATTGGAAAAACTGCGTATTAGCAGACCTTGGGGATATAGTCGGCGGTGGCACACCATCTACAAAAAATGAAAGCTACTACGGTGGTGACGTGGCTTGGATAACGCCGAAGGATTTATCAACATTTCAAAAACGTTTCATAACCCGCGGTGAAAGAAACATCACGGCTGAGGGCTTGAAAAATAGTTCTGCACGGCTTATGCCAAAGCATAGCGTGTTGTTTACTTCTCGTGCACCGGTTGGTTATGTGGCTATTGCAGAGGATGAAATTTGCACAAACCAAGGTTTCAAGAGCATTGTACCTAATGAGTATACGGACTATTTGTTTCTTTACTATCTGCTTGTTCATAACCGTCAAAGGATAGAAAACATGGGAAGCGGTACAACTTTCAAAGAGGTTTCGGGCTCAGTCATGAAACAAATTGAAGTTACGGTACCAGCTAAGAAAGAAGAACAAAGAGCAATTGCAAAAATCCTTGGCTCGCTCGATGATAAAATCGAGAACAACAAGAAGATAAATCATCATTTAGAGCAGATGGCAAGGGCGATTTTCAAGTCGTGGTTCGTGGACTTTGAACCATGGGGTGGTGTTATGCCCGCTGATTGGCGAGAAGTTGAGTTTTCCGATTTTCTCACACCACGGTCTACGAAGATTATTAGCGACGATAATACTCCAATGCTTTCTCTTACTAACGCAGGTATAGTGCTACGAGAGAGCAAGTTCAATAAAGAGCTTGCCTCTTTAACAACAAAAGTAAAATTAGTAATGTTTTCGGATCTTGTTTTCGGCAACAGTCGGCACACTCTGAACTGGGGGATAGTGCGAATTCCGCAAGGAGGAGTCAGTAGCGTATACAACGTCTTTTCAGTTTCTGATGACATAAATTCGTATTACCTCGAATCATTCATAAAAGCAAGAGTAGGATATTTTAGCAACATTATTCGGGCGACCACGCGTGATAACCAAAGCATTGATGTTGCTACATTAATGAAAAAATCCATATATTTACCACCGTCTAATGTCCTTACTGAGTACTATGAAGTAGAGAACGCTTTGACAGAAACGATACGAGCAAGGGAAAATGAATCAAAACATCTTGCCACTCTCCGCGACACCTTGCTGCCTCGCCTCATGTCCGGCGAGTTGTCCGTTGCCAACCTCACCGCTAAATGATGATTTAATGCCATAACGAAATGAACTACCAAGAAAAACGGAGATATAGATATGTCAGACAAAACAATAAAAAAATTACAATCGTTGAAAATAAACATTGAACAACTACAGTTGAAAGTGGGCAACCATATGGGAGAGCGACTTTCCGCAGAGAGGTACATATATGCTACAACTTATAAAGGATGGATTCAGGAGTATAATAATTATATTTTGGAATATAACAATGTTATTTCTGCAAATTTGTCAACAATAAGTATAGCAGACTATGAGTTGTCTGAGACAAAGAAAACTGTCAGAAATGATGCAGCGAAAACATTTTTACAAAGCATAGCAAATTTAATCAAGACTGTAGAGGTTGATATAAAATCGGTGCAATGCAAAGACGATTCCACACCTACACATCAAATGAGGGTGTGTTTTAAAATTGGTGTGAGTAACTGCCCACTAAAACCAGTTGAAGAAAAGAATAAAGTTTTTATAGCAATGCCATTTGATGATATTTATAAAGATAGTTATGAATATGGAATAAAACTCGCTTTGGATGCTGCAGGATTTTCTCACTATCGAGCAGATGAAAACCTCAGCAACAAAAGTGTTATGTGTAAAATATGTGAAGAAATTCAAACTTGTGGAAGATTCATTGCAAATATTTCAGGATTGAATCCTAATGTGATGCTCGAGTTAGGGCTTGCGTATGGGATAGGCAAGAACGTAATTATTGTAAAAGATAAAGGTACAAAAAACATTAGCGATTTAGGAAGTATAGAATATATTGAATATGCTCATGCGTCTGATCTTTGTGAAAAATTGTTGAAGATACTTTAAAGGAGACAACTTATGCCATCATTCACCGAAGAAAATTACGAAAATGCAATACTCGAAGTATTCCGTGACACACTAGGATATACTCATATTTATGCTCCGGATTTGGAGAGAGATTATACAGAGCCTCTTTATACGGACGAGCTTTTATCTGCGTTACAACGTGTTAATCCTAAGTTGCCACAATCCGCATTAACCGAAGCGATTCACAAGCTACAAACTTTTGAAGGTGGTTCGTTTGTGCATAAAAACATGCAGTTTATGGACTATCTGCAAAATGGCATATCTGTAAACTTCTATGATGGCAGTGAACAGCGTTCGGCTCTTGTGTATCTTGTGGACTATGAGAATATAGAGAGAAACTCTTTTATTGTGGCTAATCAATGGACGATTACTGAAAACAGCACTAGAAGACCTGATATTATATTATTTCTAAACGGTTTACCTGTTGTTGTGTTTGAGTTGAAATCACCCTCTCGTGAAGAAACTGACGTTAGCGAAGCGTATAGCCAGTTGCGAAATTATATGCAAGAAATACCGTCATTATTTATCTACAATGCTTTTCTTGTGATAAGCGACAAAGCAAAAACCAAGGCAGGTACAATCACAGCAGGCGAAGATAGATTTATGGAATGGAAAACCAAAGATGGAAGCTATGAGAATATGCAATTTGCCCAATTCGATACATTTATTGAGGGAATGTTCGACAAGACAAGGCTTTTAGATATTATTAAAAATTTCATTTGTTTTTCAGGAGAACATAAAATTCTAGGAGCATATCATCAATATTTCGCTGTTCGTAAGGCTGCTGCATCTACAGCAAACGCAACAGGTACAGACGGAAAAGGCGGTGTGTTTTGGCATACTCAAGGTAGTGGAAAATCGTTGTCGATGGTGTTTTATGCACAACTATTGCAAGAAGTTCTAAATTCGCCGACTATTGTTGTTTTGACGGACCGAAACGACCTTGACAATCAACTTTTTGGACAGTTCGCAAAGTGTTCAAGCTTTTTAAGACAATCACCATTGCAAGCCGAAAGTCGTACGCATTTAAAGGAACTATTGGCAGGCAGGCAAGCGAATGGAATCATATTTACTACGATGCAAAAATTTGAGGAATCAAACGAGCCTTTATCTGAACGAAGAAACATAGTTGTTATGGCTGATGAAGCTCATCGAGGACAGTATGGCTTAGAGGAAAAGTGGAATCCTAGAACCGAACGTTTGACGGTTGGTACAGCACGTCATATTCGTGACAGCTTGCCTAATGCAACGTATATAGGTTTTACAGGCACACCTATTTCAAGCAAAGACCGTTCTACAATTGAAGTTTTTGGCAATTACATAGATGTTTATGACATGACCCAAGCAGTTGAAGATGGAGCAACTCGTCCTGTATATTATGAAAGCCGTGTAATTCATCTAAAGCTAGATGAAGACATTTTGCGTTTAATTGACGCTGAATACGACATCATGGCACAACAAGCAGAAGAATATGCTATTGAAAAAAGTAAAAAAGAGCTCGGGAAAATGGAAACATTGTTAGGCGCAGAACCGACGATTAATGCTTTGTGTGAAGATATTATAAAGCATTATGAGGACAGTCGCCAATATGAACAAACAGGAAAAGCAATGATAGTTGCGTATAATCGTAATATTGCTATGAGCATCTATAATAAGCTTTTAGAAATGCGTCCCGAGTGGTTTGAAAAAGTTGGAGTTGTAATGACTGAAAGCAACAAAGACCCTGAGGAATGGCGTGGTATTATCGGAAACAAACGTCGCCGTGACGAGCTGGCACAGAAATTTAAAAACGATGATGATTCTATGAAAATTGCTATAGTAGTTGACATGTGGCTGACAGGTTTTGATGTACCAAGCCTTGCAACTATGTATATCTATAAGCCAATGGAAGGGCACAATCTGATGCAAGCAATTGCACGTGTTAACCGTGTATATAAAGATAAAGCGGGTGGATTAGTTGTCGATTATGTTGGTATAGCATCCGCACTTAGACAAGCTATGAACGATTACACTGTACGTGATAGGCAAAACTATGGAGAACAAGATGTTGCAAAAACGGCACTACCGAAATTTGTTGAGAAGCTTGAAGTTTGTCGCAACTTGATGTATGGGTTTGACTACTCTGCATTTATGAATGATAAAGCAACAGATTTAACTCGTGCAAAAACTATAACAGGAGGTGTAAACTTCCTGTCAGGAGTTGACGCAAACATTGATGTAAATAAAAAATCTGCAAATCAAAGAGGATTTAGTGATGATTCACTGTGGGCTAAGAAAGTATCTTTTGAGCAGCCTTATTTGAAAGTTGCGGAAGAAACCGCGCATTACAGTGAACTAAAAAGCAAAAAAGATATTTTCATAAAAGAGGCTATGCTACTTGGACAGGCTTTATCGTTATGTCGTTCGTTATTGAACCAAGAACAGCGATTTGAAGCAGCATATTTTGAAGCTGTACGAACGCTTCTTTCAAAATTCACAGGAGTAAGCAAGCCCCTATCCATAAAAGAAATCAATGCTCGAATCAATGAACTTTTAAAAACAAGTATACATAGTGAGGGTGTTATCAACCTGTTTTCTGATGCGGAAGGGGAATTTTCATTATTTGATTCAAAGTTCTTATCAGAAATAGCAAATATGAAAGAGAGAAATCTTGCCGTTGAGCTTTTGAAGAAGTTACTTGCGGAACAAATAAAGGTATATAAGCGAACTAATCTTGTTAAGTCCGAAAAATTTTCGGAACGTATGGCTCAATGTATGAAAGCATATATAAATGGTCTTATTTCAAATGAAGAAGTAATAGCTGAGCTTATGCAGATGGCAAATGAAATGGCAAATGCTAGTTGTCTAGGTAAAGAGATGGGACTGACCGATGAAGAACTTGCATTTTATGATGCATTGACAAAACAGTCGGCTATAAAAGATTTTTATGAAAACGAGCAATTGGTCGCAATGACTCAAGAATTGACAGAATTACTTCGTAATAGCCGTACTATCGACTGGCAAAAGAAAGAATCCGCTAGAGCAAGCATGAGGCGTATGGTTAAGTCACTTCTCAAGAGATACAAATATCCTCCAGAGGGATTGGAAGAAGCTATTGCAACGGTAATTGGGCAATGTGAGATGTGGACTGATAATAATTGATTAAGAATGTGAAAAGCAATCAAAACAATGTCAAAATTCCATATAAATTACTGTCGGAAATCGACATTTCAGGACTTGACAATAACAGCTCTGACCGATATATTTAAAGCAATAGGAAATATATCTCCGAGCCATTTTTGACTTAATGCCGATTATGGCCGTCAGGGTGATTAGAGCAATCTTCTCGCCTGCCTTTTGCAAAGGAGAGCAGTTGTACTGACGTTTTGTTTTTACAAAACCGTAATTGAAAAGGAGGCGATGTTTTTGTTTTCTGAAAAAGCAAAAATTCTTTACGTTGATCTAACGAAAAAAACCACAAGTGTTAAGGAACTCGACGCGGAAACTTATAGAAAGTATCCTGGGGGTTCGGCACTCGGAATGTATCTTATGATGAAAGAGATGGATCCAAAAGTGGACCCACTTTCACCTGAAAACATGTTGATATTTTCAGTTTCGCCTCTTGTAGGACTTCCTATAAGCGGGCTTAGCAGAATGTGTGTAACAACAAAAAGTCCTTTGACAGGAACTGCTGGAGATTCTCAAGCAGGAGGATACTTCCCTGTCCACATCAAAGCAAACGGATATGATTCTATAGTTGTAAATGGTAAAGCTTCTTCCCCTGTCTATATTTATATAGACGGAGATAAAGTTGAGATTAGAGATGCTGGTAAAATGTGGGGCAAGACTACAGATTTAGCAGAAGAAGCTCTTTTTGAAGATCTCGGCCACGATAAAGTAGAGTCTACGATGATTGGACCAGGTGGAGAAAATCTAGTAAAATACGCATCTATAATTCACATGAGAAGCAGAGCAAACGGTAGAAATGGAACAGGAGCAGTCATGGGCTCTAAAAATCTAAAAGCTCTCGTTGTTCAAAAGAAGCCAATGCCAAAAGCTCATGACCAAGAAGGGTTAAAAACTCTTACGATGAATTTTAAAGAAAGAATGGAAGCAAACCAAACTATGGTTGAAACAGCACTTTACGGTACAGCAGGTGTAGTTGACGGTCATGGTGCAGAGGGCGTTTTACCGAGCTTTAACTGGAACACAGGAGTTCTTGACGGTTGGGAAAATATATCGGCTGCGACGATAAATGAAACGGTTCTAAAAGAAAGAGAAACGTGTCACGGTTGTGGAGTACGCTGTAAAGCCGAGGTAGAAATAGCTGGAGTAGTAGATCCTAAGTTTGGTGGACCAGAATACGAAACTCTTGCAACTTTCGGTTCATATTGTGGAAATACAAATCTTGAAGACGTATGTTTGGCTAACCAGCTTTGTAACATGTACGGTCTTGATACAATCTCGTGCGGTGCAACTATTGCGTGGGCGATGGATTGTTACGAAAAAGGGATTATCAAAGATAAAGATACAGATGGTATAGCTCTTAACTTTGGAAACGGAAAAGCGTTTGCTCCGCTTATTAAAAAGATTGCACTTAGAGAAGCAGGCGTAGGAAACATGCTTGCAGAGGGAAGTGCTATTGCAGCAAAGGCGTTTGGCAAAGAGGCAGAAGACCTTGTAGTTGCATCAAAAGGTCAGGAATGGCCTGCACATATGGTACAGCCTAAGCCAAATCTAATTATAAACTATGCAGTTAATAACTTTGGTGCTGACCACCAATCTTCGGAGCATGACCCTGCCCTTATGGCGGCAGATGATGACCAAAACTGGATTTGGCCAAATCTTTTGGAAAAGTTTGAGAAGATAGACAAATATGCAATACTTGATGACAACAAGGCGAAATTCGCATTTGCTACGCAAAAGTTCTATTCTATGATGGACAGTCTATGTCTGTGCCAATTTGTATGGGGGCCTGCTTGGCAACTTTACGGACCTCAAGAATTGGCGGAATTCTGCAAGTTCGGACTAGATTGGGATGCTTCGATAGCAGAGCTTCAAGAAATTGGAGAAAGACGTATCGTAATGATGAGAATGTTCAACGTTAAAAACGGATTTGACAGAAAAGATGATACAGCACCAAAGAAAGCATTCTTACCGATTACCGACAATGAGGGTAACACATGGAAACTAGAGGAAAAAGACTTTGAAGCTGCACTTGATTCGTATTACAAGTATGCTGGTTGGGATGTAAAGACAGGAATTCCAACAGATGCTACGCTAAAGAAATTAGGCCTTGAGTGGACTAAGTAAAATTATGATAAAAGTAACTTTAAACAACAAAGAAACTGAACTGGAAGAAAATCTTACAGTAGATAAACTTCTAGAAAGTTTAAACAATAAGAGAGCTGCCGTTTGGATTAACGGACGGCAGCTTTTAAAAACGGAGTACAATCTAAAAGTCATCATGCAAGGTGATGAGGTTAAGGTGCTACGTATTATGGCAGGTGGGTAATAGCAGGCTATTTTAAAAATTTCACTGCTAATTTACTAATATTAATTAAGCTTATCAAAATGAAGAAAGGCGGAAAATTACACGATGAAAAGACTAAAATTTTCTAAAGAGAATTGCATTGGATGTCAGCTTTGTGCACAGGCGTGTTCAGCTATGCATGAGGGTGAATACTCTATTTCAAAAGCCAGAATCGGAATCGAATCATATTACGACAAAGGCAAAGAATTAGAATTCAAAGAAGTACATTGCATACTTTGCGGTGCATGTGCAAGAGCTTGCCCTGAAAAGGCAATTACAGCAGGCGACAAACTTATGCTTGATGCAGGTAAATGCACAGGCTGTGAAGTTTGCGTAGGTGCGTGCCCTAAGAAGGTAATAAAGATGCTAAATCAAAAGCCTTTGCTGTGCGATACATGTGATGGTGCCCCAGTATGTGTGGACATTTGCCCGCATGGAGCACTTAAATATCAATAGGAGGAAGTGAAATGCAAGGTTATCAAAATAAAGTTTTGAGGGTAGACCTCAGTAAAAAAGAATATAAAACAGAGCCTTTGAAAATGGATTGGGCGAGAAAATACATAGGTTCAAAAGGTCTTGTACTAAAATATATGTATGAAGAACTAAAGCCAAAAGTAGATCCGTTGTCGCAAGACAATAAGATGATTCTTATGACGGGTCCGACTACTGGTACGATTGTGCCATGTTCAGGAAAACTTGCGATAGCTGCAAAATCTCCTGCGACAGGAACGGTTTGTGATGCTTCAATAGGCGGTCACGGTGCTTTAAAGCTTAAATATGCAGGATATGATGCGGCTATACTGGAAGGCAAACTTTCTGCCCCTGGGTATTTGTTTATTAGCGATGATAAAGTGGAATTCAAAGACGCAAAGCATATTTGGGGCAAAGGTTCGCATGAAGCAGAAGCGATTTTGTCAGAAGAATACGGTCATGATGTAAGTATTTTGTCAATCGGCCCTGCAGGTGAGAACTTGGTAGGCATGGCATGTATCAATTCTGACTACTATAGACAAGCAGGCAGAGGCGGCATGGGTGCTGTTATGGGTAGCAAAAACCTTAAAGCTATCGTAATAAAAGGCACTGGCGGCGTAAAAGTACCTGACATAAAAAATGTTACAAAGAAACTTATGGGAATTATAAAAGATGATTGTCTACATGAAGACAACACATTTATATATGACTGTGGAACTACTGCGTTTCTTGAAGCTTGTAACGATGGCGGAATTTTACCGTACAAAAATTTCAGCGATGCAACGGATGCAGACTGGACGAAATATAACGGTGATGTACTGCTTGAAAGCAGAGCAGGCAAGAGAGGATGTGGAAGCTGTGCTCTTGGGTGCGGTAATTTCCTAAAAATAGGAAATGCAATATGCGAAGGTCCAGAATATGAAACGATAGCAGCAGCAGGTCCGCTTGCAGGAATTTCAGATCCAGTAGCAATAGTTAAGTCAAATGAAATTGCCGACAATATGGGTCTTGACACGATAAGTGTAGGAGAAGTTCTTGCGTGGGCAATGGAAATGACAGAAAAAGGCGTACATGACTTCGGAATTAAATTTGGCGATGCGAAGAAATATCATGAATATTTGGGACTTATTGCAAGAAGAGAAGGCCTTGGAGCAGACCTTGCACTTGGAGTAAAGGAAGCGGCTAAAAAGTATGGCGGAGAAGATTTCGCTATGCATGTAAAAGGTCTTGAATAC
>Ga0123355_10005480_pt1 | contig 18599 bp, 20 predicted proteins | sample TergutEmb28metaG_3_FD_89872 | JGI IMG/M metagenome (GOLD analysis project Ga0123355, IMG submission 89872) | Embiratermes neotenicus P1 segment gut microbial communities from Petit-Saut dam, French Guiana - Emb289 P1 | ecosystem: Host-associated > Arthropoda: Insects > Digestive system > Gut ... | reverse complement strand
GCGACGTGCACCTGCGAGCTGCCGAAGAACCCCGGCTCGAAGATGGCGTTGTACACCGTGTGCATGCGCGGTCAGTCCGTCCCGGCCAGCGGCAAATCGGCCGCCTCGGCCTCGCCGGCGACCACCAGGACGCGACCGTGCACGCGCAGCACCTCGACGTGCTGCCCGTACAGCGCGCTCAGCGTCTCAGTCGTGATGACCTCGTCGGCTGGCCCGGCCGCGGCGCGGCCGCCCGCCACGTACACCACGCGGTCGAGCACTGGCAGGAGCGGGTTCATCTCGTGCGCGGACAGCAGCACCGCGATCTGCTGCTCGCGGGCGATCCTCGCGAGGAGGCGCACTACCTCCTGGCTGCTGCGGAGATCCAGGTTGGCCAGCGGCTCATCAAGTAGCAGCAGGCGAGGTCTGCTGATGAGCGCCTGCGCGATGAGCACGCGCTGCTGTTCACCGCCGGACAGGTTCCCGATCCTTGTGTCGGCGAACCGGTCCGCATCCACGGCGTGCAGCATCTCCCTGATCGCCTCGGCCCGCTGTCGCGACGGCAGCCGCAGGCCGTACCGGTCGCCATCGACGCCAAGGGCGACCAGGTCCCTGGCTCGCATCGGCATGTCGGGATCCAGCAGCACCTTCTGCGGCACGTACCCGATCGGCTGATGGCGCGGCGACCGCCGCTGGCCGAGCACGCTGACACGGCCGCCGGAAGGCCGCTGCAAGCCGAGGATCACTCGCAGCAGCGTCGTCTTCCCGGCGCCGTTCGGCCCTATCAGGCCGGTGAATTCTCCGGCGGCGACGCTGAAGCTGACCTGGTCGAGGATCTGCCGCCCCGACAAGGCGACGCTGACCTGATCGACGCTCAGAATCGGCGCGGCGCTGGAGATCGTAGTGTTGTCGGTCATAGTTTCTGCGTCGAGACCTTGCTAGTCACTGCCTTCTCAAGAGCGTGCACTTCGGCAAGCATCCACGACTGATAGTCGTAGCCAGGCGTCGGCATGGTCTCATAAACGCCGACCACGGGCACGCCGTCCCGCAGGGCGTTGTCCCGGATGGACGTGGTCAGGGTGTCGACGACCTGCTGGTTGTAGGCGAACACCAGGACCTTGTGCTGGCTGAAGAAGCCGTTTTCGAGCGCGATGTCCTCGGGGCTCGGGTCGACGCCGTTCATGATGTCCGCCTGGAACGCGAACGGGGTCAGGTTCCTGATTCCCATAGCCGTGAGCAGGTAGTCGGCAACCGGCTCGGTGGTAGCGGCGGTCACGCCATTATGGGCCGCCTTGAAGGCAGCGATTGCGTTCAGCCACGGCTTCAGCGACGAATCGAAGGTGCTGAGGTTCGCCTGGAAGTAGGCCTTGTGCGCAGGCTCGATGGCCGAGAGATCGTCAGCCATCGCCTTCGCCGCGGCTGGCATCGTGCGGGGGTCGTACCACAGGTGCGGGTTCGGCGTGCTGTCCGGCAGGCCGAGCAGGTTCTGGACCACGATGACCTTGCGTTCCGAGCTCGGAGATGCCGACTCGATCTTGCTGATCCAGCTGTCGTAGCCCACGCCGTTCTGCACGATGAGCTTCGCTGAGCTCACTTCCTGGGCCACCTGAGGGCTGGCCTCGAATGTGTGCGGGTCGGTGTTGGGGTTGTCGAGGATGGCCGAGACGTGCACGTACTTGCCGCCGATCTGTCCCAGCACGTTGGCGTACTCGTTCTCGGCACCGACTGCGTTGATGACGCCACCGGCGCTCGACGCCGCGGCAGGACTGCTGGTGCAGCCTGTGGCGGCCAGGACGACGACGGCCGCTGCTCCCGCTGCCACGGCCCACGCGGGACGGGCGGGTCGCCCGCCGGCGCGGAGCGCGTTACGTATGCTTCCGCGGTTGCATTTCACAAACTAGAATATAGTCTGAGACTGAGTCTCAGTGCAAGTCGGACAGCTTGTCCAGTGCTTGCATAAATAGATCAGCATGTGTTTATCTAAAGCAGTGTCCGTGTCGGTGCAGACGAAGGCCTTCGAGGCAGCTGGCGAGCTGCTCCGGGTGCTGGCCGCGCCTGCCAGGCTCGCGATCGTCATGGAGCTGGCCGAGCAGCCGCGGTTCGTCCACGAGCTGGTCGAGCGACTCGGGATGAGCCAGCCGCTCGTGTCACAGCACCTGCGGGTGCTGCGAGGAGCCCGGCTCGTCGGGGTAGAACGGCAGGGGCGCGGCGCGGTCTACTCCCTGACCGATCAGCATGTCGCTCATATCGTCGCGGACGCCGTACAGCACAGCTGGGAGGAGCAATGACGGACGCCGACCATGACACGCACGCCCATGGCAGCCATGAGCACGGGCCCGGTTGCGGCCATGCGAGCGTGCAGCGCGAGGGGCACGTCGACTATGTGCACGAGGGCCACGCGCACACGCCGCACCAAGGGCACTATGACGAGCACCCGCTGCCGCACCTGGCGCACGCTGGCCATCAGCACGAGCACGGACCAGGTTGCGGTCACGACTCCGTGCCGCACGAGCAGCACGTGGACTACGTCCACGACGGGCACCGGCACGCCCCGGACGGCGACCACTATGACGAGCACTAAGGCTCCGGCGCTCAGCCAGTCATGAAGTCAGGGGAAGAGTGATGTCGGCTGACGAACTCACGGACGATCTGCACGACGTCGCCGAGCGGCGCCTGCGGCGGATCGACCAGCGCTACACCAGCGGCCGGCGTGCCATCGTCGAACTGCTGCTGAGCGCTGGCCATCCGGTAAGCATCGGCGACATCGCCGAGCGCCTGCCGGACCTGCCGCGCAGCTCTGCGTACCGGCATCTGACCGACCTGCAGGCTGCCGGGCTGATCCGGCGCGTTGCAGCCAGCGACGAATTCACCCGGTTCGAGCTCGCCGAGGATCTGACCGAGCACCATCACCACCTGCTGTGCGTCAGCTGCGGCAAGGTGACTGACGTCACGCCGCCGACCGGCTTCGAGCATCAGGTTGCGGGCGCCATCAGCGACATCGCGGCCGCGGCTGGCTTCCAGCCACACAGCCACCGACTCGACGTGCTGGGTCTCTGCGCAGCATGCCAGTAACGCACGACGGAGCGGGGGCCTTGAGGCCCCCGCTCGTCGGTTGAGCGCTTCTTCCTAGAGACCGGCGCACTGACCTGTCTCGGCACCGGTCACGACACTGGGATTCGGCGGGGAACCGTCGAAGCTGTTAGATGGCACACCACCCGGCCCGGGGAAAGCGAGCGCATTACCCGAGCACGCCAGCGTGCCGTTGATGTGGTTGAGGCCGATCTCGATAGCGTCCGGGTCACCCATGGTGTTGTTGTTCACGCTGACAGTCCCGTTGACCGTGTCGCGAATGACGCCCAGCCAGCATGTGCTCAGGCCAGAGACGGATACTCCGCCGTTCACCTGGCTGTCCTCGAGGTCGGTGTAGGGACCGAACGGTGACGCGGCGGTCGGGGCGCAGCTGGTGCCGCCGCCACCGCCCTGAACCGAGATGCCGCCACTGATCGTCGTCCCGTGCACGACGACTGACTCAGCGCCAGTCGCGGTGATCCCGCCCTTAACGACGTCATTGCTATTCGGGCAGCTCGTGCCCGGTCCGTTGCCGAAGTAGAAAGCAGCGTTCTGCCCGACCCGGACTCCGCCAGAGACCGTGACGAACACATTGCAGGCAGCCCCGTAGTTGTACGGCGGGAACCCGAACGCCACGGCAGCGTCGAGGAAGGCGCCGGGCTCGACGGTCAGGCCACCGGTGATGTTGTACGTGCCCTGCATGACGCAGAAGCCGTCAGCGACGGTAACGGACTTGTAGGTGCCAGCCGGGATTACCTGCGGCGCAAGCAGCGTGCCGCCGGAGCACGTGTATGCCGCTGGCACGGCAGCCGCGCTTGCCACACCTGGAGACAGCGCACTGAGTGCGACCGATACCAAGGACGCCGACAGCACGATGGCTCCGGTCAGCCGCGCGGCCCGGTTCGGCCTGCGGATGAACCCGACGAACTCTCGCTCTCGTCGCCCGTCCCCAGCAGCCGCCTGCCCGGCGATAGCCAGCCCGATGCGTTTCTTCATGTATCCCGCCCCTTCGCTCGTCAGAAGAAGCGGCCCGCCGCTGATACGCCCGGCGGGCCCCCCGAATCAGGACCGTAGCCGCGCGGATCGCGAAAAGGCACCAGGTGGCGCCAACATAGGCAGCCGGAGCGCCCAATATAGGCAGTCGTGCCGACGAGGCGGGCGGTCGTCAGACGGTTCCGGCCTCGCGGCGCATGAAGTAGGCCATCATCGTGTCGCCCTGGACGGCTCCCGGCACGGCGCGAACCAGCTCGTTGATCGCCGGTGTGCATGCGAGCTTCTCACCCTGGCCCTCGACCAGCCACCCGCCGACCCCGAGCATGTTGGCCGCGCGGAGAAGACCATGGCAGCCGTCCAGCAGCCGGGGCTTGCCTGACTTGTCGATGACGATGCAGACAGCCGGTGCAGGCCCGACCGTGTGCACGACATAGATGTATCCGTACTCCCAGGCGATCATCAGCCAGGCTCCTCGCAGTCCAGTGCGGTCTCAGACAGATCTTCGCCCGCCCGGTGCCAGGCACGCTCTAGCGCCTGGCAGCAAAAATCGGGGTGTCCGTCTCGCCTGGCAGGCGAGACGGACACCCCGATCGCTGTGTTTAGTTGAGAGCTGCCGCGCCCACACCATTCACGGCGCCGCCGCCGAGACTGCTGCTGCCAGTGACGCTGGAGTCCTGGAAGATGGCCTTGTTGGTACCCTCCACCAGCCATTCAGTCACCAGGCTGCCTGCCGCCACGGCCGGGCCGCCGATCAGGGTCCCGCCCAGCGAGAAAGCCGGCAGCCAGCCACCAAGGGCGCCCTTCTGCAGGCTGCCGCCGTTGAACGAGATCCACAGCGCACGGTCTGTGCCCTGGCAGGCAAAGATCGTGTCGTTGCTGGCCGTCTCGATGCCCGCGGCAGGCGCCCCGATGCAGCCCCACGTGTGAGCTACGTAGCCGCTGCTCACCGTCCGGGTGAAGATCTTCCCGGTGGTGCCGCGGACAAAGAAGGTCACGGCACCACCCACCGGCGCCACCGCCGGCGAGGCGGACAGCGTGCCACCCAGGCTCTTCCAACCCGAGGCGGGGATGGCGGGCAGCCCGGTACCGGACCACGGCACGGAGTTGTAGAACAGCGCGTTGTTCGTGCCACGGCACGCCACGGTCAGCGTGCCGTTGTAGGCCACGGCGCCCGGGCTGCCGATGCACTTGGCCGCCGCGATCGCCTGCCAGCCGGCCGTCGCCGTCCGCATGAACAGCGACTTGTTGGTCCCGGTGGCGACGAAGAGCGGCTGCGCCGGCGCGCCGCTGAAGGCCGTGGCCTCAGCCGCGACCGCAGGCGGCCCGACGATCCCGCCGCCGAGCGAATGCCAGCCGCTGCCCAGCTGTGGCGTCTGCACGAACAGCTGGCCGTTGGTGCCCTCGACACCGACAGCCGTCGCGGAAGCCGGCGCGGCCGACAGGCTCACCAAGCCCGCCGCGGTGCCCCAGTCGCCTGATGCGGCGTCGGACGGCGCGTATTCACCGGCGACCCAGACAGCGCCGGATGCGGTCGGATCCGCAGCCACAGCCGAGTAGTCGCCCCAGCGGGCAGTCACGGTAGGCGGCGTGCCCGTGCCGTTATAGGCCGCCAGCCCGGGCTCGATCGTCACCGGGGTGTCGAACGTTCCCGTGCCCCCTGGCGAGACCACCGCGTCCAGGCTCGGGTCCAGACCTGAGGACGACGCGGTGTAGCTGACGAACAGGTCACCGGCACTGTCCACGCCCACCGCCGGGTAGTACTCATCACCGCCGACCTGGGACAGGTCCGTGTCCAGCGCCAGTGTCGGGCTGCCGGTCGCAGGCGCGTTCACCTTCCACAGCCGGAGGCAATTACGCATGGCGTTGTCGCCGAGCGGCGTGCACCCGTCGGTCGCGCTCGTCCAGAGCACGCCGTTCTGCCAGACCGCCCCGAGCAGTCGGTCGTCGTTCGAGCCTGCTGCTTCAACTGTCCCGCCGGGCTGCGCAGGAGCAGGCGGCGGATTGGTGGGCGCCGTCAGTGCGAGGTCAGTCTCACTTTGCGCAACGGTACCGCCTCCCTGTGAGCTGGGCAGCCCGGTGATGGCGATGACCCCGAGCTTGGGCGCCGTGCTGGATCCGGCCGCGGAGAGGTTGCCGTCTGCGTTGTTGGTGGTCATGTAGCAGGTCGTTGTCGGGCTCATCGACTGAGCCGGCACCAGCCGGAACTCGCCTGATTCTGGTGCCGCGAGCAGCTGCCAGTCCGGGGTCGAGCCAGAGAGCAGCTGCGACTTGTCCAGAACGAGCGTCTGCACGGCAGTGAAGGTGCCAGCACCCGTACCGGTGTACTCGTTCCACGACATCACGACCTTGTCGTCGCAGACGCCGGTCATCGGCTGATCAGTTTCCGTGGCCGTCGAGGTCATCGCTGAGACAAACGAGTTGAGCGTGTAGACGTTCCAGTTCCCGGTGGGATCCGACGTGGCCGACACCGCCAGGTAGGTCTGGCTGTTGTTGGAGTTGTCCACGGACCACCCGCTGAGGATCCAGCGCTGCGACTGGTTGTCATACAGGAGCCGGGGATCGCCGAAGCCCTGAGTCACGGGGACGTTGAAGAACACGTTCATGTCGGCGGCCGCCAAGAACTCGCCGGTCTTGGACCACGCAGTCAGCGAATCGTTCGTCGCCTCCAGCACCGCGGTGGGTCCCGCGGCGAGCTGGGTGTCCGGAGGCTGCAGGCCCTGATCGCTGCCGAGGAGGCCGATCTGCTCGCCCAGCGTAATTGCCGGGAAGGCCGACCAGACGGTGCCCGAGCCGGGGGCGAGAATGGCACTCCGCAGGGAGGTCAAGCCAGCTCGCCGGCCACCCGAGAGAACGGCTGCGGCGCGCTGCGAGGCAACGGCGGTGGGGTTAGCCTCACGGAACACTTGCGGGATCTCCGGATGCCCCGTCGCGGTCTTGCCGCTAATCTTCCGGAGGTTGACCACACGTGCGGCAGAGATCTTTCCGAGGTGCTCCGCTGAGCTGGCACTCGGGCTCGCCGCGTGGGCCGTACTCGCGATCACGGCTATCGGTACCATGGCGACACCCAGTGCGAGAGCGGTCGAACCAACGCACACTTTGACGAACCGCTTCAACGCGGCCTCCTATTGCGTAAACATTTGGTGACATCAGCGAGCCCCGCGCTGGCTGACTGCCACCCTTGACTGGGCGCACCCGTCCCAGGCGAGAGCATCTTGGCGCAAGATCTCGGCACGTATCAAGAGATGACTAAGGAAAAGTCATCATTGTTACCGAATTCAAGTAATTGGCGGATCGCCGACGGTGCGGCCGCTGCCACCTCTGCCACTTCTGCCGCCTTCGCGTTCGCGTAAGGTCAGTGCTATGTGCCGCAGCATCAAGACACTTCGCGAGCCTTACGCCGAGCAGGTCACCGATGCCGACGTACGGGCGGCCGCGCTTCAGTACGTCCGCAAGATCAGCGGCTTCCGCGCCCCTGCCAGCCATAACGCGGTCGCATTCGAGCACGCGGTTGCCACGATCGCCGCAGCCACGCAGGACCTGCTCGACCAGCTTGAGGTGCGCGGCAAGCGCGCCGCGTCCTGACGAAGTCGGAGGCCCCATGCCCAGCGACTGGAACGCCAAGGTCATCGACGAGTTCCGCGGCAACGCCGGCGTCGTGGCGAACTTCGGCAGCCACCTGCTCCTGCTGCACACCACCGGCGCAAAGACGGGCCGTGAACACGTCACGCCGGTCACATACCGGAAGGTCGACGGCGGATACGCGGTGTTCGCGTCCTTTGCCGGACTGCCGCAGAATCCGGCCTGGTATCACAACCTGGTCGCACACCCTGATGTCGAGGCCGAGATCGGCACTGAGACGCTGCGGCTGCGCGCACGGGTCGCGAGCGACGCCGAACGCGAGCCGATCTGGACCGCGCACAAGGCCGAGTTCCCCGGCTTCCAGGAATATGAGAGCAAGACGACCCGGCAGATCCCGGTCGTCATCCTCGAGCCCGCCAGCTAGCCACCCAGCGCGATCGCGCAGCGCACCAGCTGGCCCGCGCCGTCTACCTCCACTGTCAGGTCGACGCGCCCGCTGTCACCGGTGAGCCGGACCGTCGAGCTGACGTTGCCGTCCCCGGCGAGGTAGCTGTCGAGCTGGCAGGGGCCCGCCCAGACCGCTGCCATCCGCAGCTGGCGCAGCACCTGGGCCGCACCTAGTCCTCCGGCTACGGCAAGCTCCGGCGGCCACTCTGCCGCGCTCGTGGTGACCACTGACGTGATCACTGTCAGTGCCCGCCCGAGCATGGAGTCAGGGTCCGGCGGAATCGCCACTCTCAGCAGCTGCACTAGGGGCTCGCGCAGCGGGGCGAGCAGGATCTGCGCGGCCACCGTGCCGCCTGGCCCGGTCAGCCACCAGCGGCAGTGAGCCGGCGACTCGCACTCGGGCGCGCGATCCTCGTTCCGCTGGAACGCGCCGATGCGCTGGCGAAGCGTGGCGATATCGGCCTGGCGTGCGGGCAGCGGCTGGTCGAGGTCCACGTTCGGCGCGAGCAGGCGGCCTGCCACCTCGTCGTCCCAATCCTGCAAGAGCCGGTCCACTGCGTCGCGGGCGGCCAGCGTCTGCGGCCACGGCTCACCCGACCCGGGCGCCGGCCCGGACAGGATCCAGCCGGGCTGCCGGCCGTCATTCTCGGCTGCCGCGGTCAGCAACGTGGCGAGCAGGTCACTCGCCAACGCGCCGGCCGGCGCATACGTCCCGTTCGCCAGCACGATCACGCCGAGGCCGGTGGCCGGATGCCAGCGCATGTTGGTCCCGAAGCCCGGGTACCCGCCGCTGTGCTGCACGATGTCTCCGAACGACGGGTCGTCCTCGCAGAACAGGCCGAAGCCGTAGGAGATCCGCGGTGGCCCGCCGAACCGGATCGCCGTGCCGTCACCGCCCGCCGGGATGGCGACGTGAGCCAGCTGCATCTCGCGGCGCGAGGCGCGGCAGAGCGGGTGGCCCTCGTCGGGCGAATCGCGAGCGGGGAAAGCAGAGGCGAAACCCGCGACCCAACTGGCCAGGTCCCGGACGCAGCTGAACACCCCGCCCATCGGGGCGAACGCGCCGTATGGATCGGGCTGCAATTCCAGCCAGCCGCCACCCTCGCGGCGGTAGCCGCCCGCGAGCCGTGCCGGGTCCACGTCGCTCGCCTCGAAGCCAGTCCGGTCGAGCCGGAGCGGCGCGAGTACCCGCGCCCGCACCGCCTGGGCGTAGTTCGCGCCGGTCACCGACTCGATGACGCGGCCGAGGATCGCGTAGCCGAGATTGGAATACTCGAAGCGCGTGCCCGGCGCCCACGCGCACCGGACTCCGCCGCCCGCGAGCAGCAGGGCAAACTCGGCCGGGTCGAGGCCCTGCTGCCGGTCGCCCCACGGATCATCGCTCGGAAACCCGGCCGTCATCGTCAGCAGGTGCCTGATCGTCACCGGAGGGCAGTCCGGTGCAGACAGTCGCACCCCGGCCAGCTCCGGCACGTACCGCGCGGCGGCGTCGTCGAGCGCCAGGTCTCCCGCGTCGCGCAGCGCCAGCACGGTGGTCGCGGTGAAGCTCTTGGTCATCGACGCGATCCGGAAGACCGTGTCCGCGTCCGGAGCGGGTCCGCCGATCCGCCGCTCGCCCAGGCCGCCGGCGTGCACGAGTTCTCCGCCCGCGACAACGCCGTAGGCCAGCCCCGGCTGACCGCGCCGCGCGGCGAACCATGCGGCCGCCATCGCATCGACTACGGCCGTGTCGACGATCATGGCTGCTGCCTGTCGCTGACCGCGGACGGGGTGCCGTCGAGAAGGAGGGTCATGCACACGCTGTAGGGGTTATCCGTGTACTCCCCGAACGGCTCGCACGGCCTGAACCCCGCCGACCGGTACATGCTCCGGGCCGGTGTGAACGCCGCCATCGTGCCGGTCTCCAGGCTGACTCGCCTGCAGCCGCTCGCCGCGGCTACCCGCAGCAGGTGGTGCAGCATCGCCTGCCCGACGCCCTGGCCGCGGCATTCCGCGAGCGTATGCATGGACTTGATCTCCGCGTGCGTGTCATCGAGCTGACGGATCGCGCCAACTCCGAGGAGTACGCCACGATCGCGCGCGCCGAAGAGCGTGACCGCCGGATGCTGCAGTCGTTCCGCTGGCAGTGCGTGCACATGGGCCGGCGGGGTCTCCTCCTGCATGACCGCGAGGTGCCGCGCCAGTATCGCGGCGACGTCGGGGGTCATCGGGTCTTCGACGGCTATGACGAGGTCCATGACTCGCCACGCTAGCTGGCGGCGATTTCGGCGGCGTTACCCGAGCGGCGCTCCCAGCCCCGGCATCTCCGGTCAGCCGGCCGGGCCGGCCAGCGTCAGATCCTCGGCCATAACCGCGTCCGGCAAGTCGAGCAGCCGGCAGCCGGCCCGGATCTCGAACCGGGCCTGAGCGGGCGAGTAAACCCCGGCCAGCCAGCGCCGCGTCGCCGCTCCGAATATTGCCTGCACGACCGGCAGCAGCTGCCGCTGCTCAGCGCTGAGCGGCTGGCCCGCGCCCGCTACGTGCTCGAGCATCTGCAGGTGCAGGTGCTCGACCTGCTCAATGACTTCGCTGTAGCTCCGGCGGGTCTCGCTGATGACGCGGCTCAGCGCCGCGGTGAGCCGCGGCTCGCGCTGCTGCGCACGGAACTCCCGCAGCAAGTGCCCGGTGACTCGCTCCCGCGGCGTCGCGCCAGGGGCTGCCTCCGCCGAGATGCGAGCCAGCGCGGCGCTGTAGTTGCGCAGCAGGATGCCGAGCAGCACATGGTCCTTGGCCGGGAAGTACCGGTACAGCGTCGCCACCGACACGCCGGCCCGCTGGGACAGGTCCTTCATCTGCAGCGCGTCCTCGCCACCGGCCGCGAGCATGACCGTGGCGGCACCCAGGATCCTGTCATGCCTGCCATGCTGCGCGGCCGTCGACGGGACGGCCGGCTCAGCCTGTCGCACCGCTGCTGACCCGCTTTCTGGAATCCGTTCTGCTTTCTCGGCGCCGTCGGGTACAGCCGGAGTCAGATCCCGAGCAGATCCGCCAGGTTGTCGAGCTGATCGCCCGGCCCGCCAAGCAGCACCTTGTTGGACATCCCGTTCTTGTAGTAAAGGTGCGCGTCGTGCTCCCACGTGAAGCCGATGCCACCGTGCAGCTGAACAGTGTCCACTGCCGCGTCGGCGTAGGCCGGGGCGAGCAGCACCCGCGCCACCGTGGCCGCGACGGGGAACCGGCCGGGCTCGGCGTCGCCGGCGCGGGCCGCGTCCCGCAGGGCCGCGTGACCGAGCTCCCAGGACTTCTCCATGTCTGCCAGCCGGTGCTTGACCGCCTGGAACGCTCCGATGGGCTGGCCGAATGCCACCCGGATCTTCGCGTAGCTGCTGGTCATGTCCAGGCAGGCTTTCATGGCGCCGGCCGACTCCGACGCGAGCGCCAGATTCGCCAGGTCCCGGGCGGCCGCGAGCGCGGCGGACGCGTCACCGGCCAGCTCCCTCGCCGGCGTGCCATTCAGCGTGATCCGTGCCAGTGACCTGCTGTGGTCGACGGCGGTGAGCCGGGTCGCGGTCAGTCCTTCGGCGCCGGCGTCGACGAGGTACAGCCCGGTGACGCCGTCCGCCTCGGCGGGCACGATGAGGACGCTTGCCTCGGCGCCGTTCACCACCGGCGAGACGGTTCCCGTGAGCGTCGCCCCGACTGGCGAGCCAGACGCGGTCACCCGCCCGCCGGCCTGGCCGGCCACCGCAAGCGTCGCGATGAGCTCGCCGCCGGCGATCTTCGGGAGCAGATCCTCGCGCGCCTCGCTGTCCTCGAGCCGCAGCAGCACCTCGGCCGCCAGCAGGCCGGCCAGCAGCGGCGACGCCACCAGCCCGGCGCCCAGCTCGGTCAGCGCAACGGACAGGGCCGAGTAGCCGGCACCGACCCCGCCGTAGGACTCAGGGATGGTCAGCCCGGCCAGCCCGAGCTGCGCCGTCATCTGCTTCCACACGTCTGCGTCATACGGCTCGCCGGAGGCGATGAGGTGCCGCAGCGACGTCAGCGGGCTGCGGTCGGCCACGAACTTGCGCACCGACTCGGCCAGCGCCTGCTCTTCCTCAGTCAGGATGAGTGCCATCGGATCTCCTAACTTCTGCTGTCGCTGGTCAGTTCTGCCGCTGCGTGCCCACGCGCAGCTGGTTGAACGGGGTGGACCGGTCGACGCCGGGGTCCTTGGCCAGGCCCAGCACCCGCTCGCCGATGATGTTGCGCTGGATCTCGCTGGTTCCGCCTGCGATGGCGCTGCCGGGCGCCGCGATGATCATCGTGGCGACGGCGGCGAGCTCGTCAGAGTCGTAGGCGACGAGCTGGTCGCCGAGCACGTCCTCGGCGACGTTGCCAGCGAACCGGCCGAGCTCCGACCCGGCCAGCTTCGCTACCGAGCCGCGCGCGCCTGGCATGCGGCCCGCCTCTGCCTCCTCGCGCAGCAGGACTGAGAACCGGCCGGTCGCGCGCTGCCGGGCGTAGAGCTCGGCCAGGCTGCGCCGGACGCCCGGCTCGCTCGTCCGGCCGAGCCCGGCGGCCAGGTCGCGCAGCGAGTCGTAGCCGAGCGGGTTCGTGCGGGACCCGCCCATCGTGCCGATCGCGATCCGCTCGTACCGCAGCATGACGACGGCGGCGTCCCAGCCCTTGTTCTCCTCGCCGATCAGCGCGTCAGCCGGGATCCGGACGTTGTCGAAGAACACCTCGTTGAACGGCGAGTGCCCGGTCGCGACCTTCAGCGGCCGCACCGTCACGCCCGGAGCGTGCATGTCGACGATGAACATGCTGATGCCGCCGTGCTTGGGCTTCGCCTGGTCGGTGCGGGCCAGGATGGCGCCGTAGTCGCTGAACTGGGCCCCGGACGTCCACACCTTCTGGCCGTTCAGCACCCACTCGTCCCCGTCACGAACAGCTGTTGTCTGCAGGCTGGCGACGTCCGAGCCCGCGCCCGGCTCGGAGAACAGCTGGCACCAGATCTCCTCCCCCCGCAGCATCGGCGGCAGGTAGCGCTGCTTCTGCGCCTCCGAGCCGACCTCGAGGATGGTGTTGCCCGGCATGCTGATGCCGATGAAGAACGCGCCGTTCGGCAGGTCGAAGTTCGCGGACTCCTGGCTCCACGCGATCTGCTCAAAGCCGGTTAGGCCCTGCCCACCGTATGCCTGCGGCCAGGTGATCCCGGCAAACCCGGCGTCGAAAAGCTTTGCCTGGAATGCCTTCTGATCTGCCAGCGTGACCGGGTTCGCTTCGTCGTCCTCGTCGGCGCCACGACGCCGCGGGGCGTTGGCCTCGAGCCAAGCCCGCGCTCGGGCCCGAAAGTCGTCGCTCATCGGGACTCCTCTCATCGGTCAGGCCGGCCTTACGCCAGCTCAAAACTGAAATCGGTTATGCTTTTGTGTGGCTCCGAGCGAAGCACGGCGCCAGATCCCCTGTCAACCGAGGCGTGCGTATCCCTCCATTCTCCTTCCGAGGGGAACGGGGCCGCACGGCACGCCGCCGCTGGCCGGGTCGCGGCCGAAGGGACGAACCGGGCGATGCAGGTAACCGGCACGCAACAGCAGGCGGCGTGGCAGCGCGCGGAGTTCCCGCCAGTCGAGAAGGTCGCTGGCGGAGTCTGGTCGGTGCCGGTCCCGATTATCGGCAACCCGCTCCGGTACGTGCTGAGCTACCTGATCGAGCACGACGCCGGGTTCATCATGATCGACCCCGGCTGGAACCACCCGGACAGCTGGCAGGCACTGACCAGCGGGCTAGCCGAGTGCGGCATTCCGCTCGACGCGGTCACCGGCATCCTGGTGACCCACGTGCACCCCGATCATCACGGCCTGTCTGCGCGGGTTCGCGAGCTCTCCGGGGCCTGGGTCGGCATGCACCCGGCCGAGGACGGCTTCCTCGCCCGGCACGGCGACGAATCGCTGCGCAGTGGCATGGAGTACTACCTCACCTGGTGCGGCGCGCCGGCGAGTCACCTTCAGGACCTGGTGTCGAGCCGCCAGCACACCGCGCAGATCGAGCCGATGGCGCGAGCCGACCGGCTGATCGGGCACGGCGATCGCATCGACGCACCGGGGCTGCGGCTCCGCGCGGTCTGGACGCCCGGCCACACGCCGGGCCACCTCTGCTTCCACGACGAGGCCCGCGACCTGCTGCTGACCGGCGACCACATCCTGCCGCGCATCACGCCGAATGTGTCCGCATACGACATGACCTCCAACCCGCTCGAGGACTACCTGGCCTCGGTGGAGAAGCTCCGCGGCATCCAGCCGTCGGAGGTGCTGCCGGCCCACGAGTACCGGTTCGCCGATCTGGATTCCCGGCTGACCGACCTGACCGAGCACCATCGCGAGCGGCTGGCCGAGGCCGAGCGCGGCCTGGCGAATGCCGGACCGGCCGGGACGACCGCGTGGCAGGCCGCTATGGGAGTCACGTGGTCGCGGCCGTGGGCCGACCTCGCCTCGTTCCAGCGTCAGGCAGCGATTGGCGAGGTACTGTCCCACCTGCGCTACCTGCAGGCACGGGGCCGCGCGACGGAATCGGACATCGACGGCGTCGGCATCTGGACCGCGACCGGCTGAGCCGCTGGGCTTGACTGGCCAGTCGGTTAGTAAACTACGTCGCGCGGGATGACCGCGCGTCCTGCTAGATTCCGGCAGGAACATCCCGGCGGACAGAGGAGCGGCGTTGGCGGACCGGCAGGCGTGGATCGAGGAAGGCGCTCATCCGGTCGCGCCAGGGATCCACCGGATACCGCTGCCGCTGCCGTCCGACGGATTGCGCGCCGTCAACGTCTACGCCATCGAGGCCGCGGCCGGGCTTGTCCTGATCGACTCGGGCTGGGCCCTTGCCAACGCGCTTCACCAGCTCGAGCGATCGCTGGGCGTGATCGGCGCCGGGCTGCGAGACGTCCGGCAGTTTCTGGTCACCCACATGCATCGCGATCACTACACCCAGGCAGTCGAGATCAGGCGGCTGCTCGGCACCACGATCGCGCTCGGCGCAGGCGAGCGTCCGTCGATCGAAGGCCTGCTGTCGGGCGAATTCCAGCCCATGCGTGCCCAGCTCGGCGTGCTGCGGCTGGCTGGCGCCGAGCCCGTGGCCGACCGGCTGGCAGAGGCGACCGGCGGCGGCCTGAGCGGCCGCCGGGCCGCGGCCGCCATGGGCGCAGCGCGGACGGCCCTCATGCCAGCGGATCATCCGGCGCTGCGGCCCGGCGCTACCTTCGCCGCGGCGCTCAGCTATGAGGCACCCGACACCTGGATTTCGCCAGACCAGCAATTCGACCTCGGCACGAGGACGCTGGCTGCCGTCGCGACTCCAGGCCACACTCGCGGCCACGTGGTGTTCGCCGATGTCGATGCCGGCCTGCTGTTCGCCGGGGACCATGTCCTGCCGCATATTACGCCTTCGATCGGCTTCCAGGAAGCCCCGTCGCAGCAGCCGCTCCGGGAGTACCTCAAGTCGCTGAACGTCGTGCGGAGGATGCCTGATATGCGGCTGCTGCCGGCGCATGGCCCCGTCTCGCCCAGCACGCATGCGCGCATCGACGAGCTGGTCGAGCATCACGACCATCGGCTCGCCCTCATGGCCGAGGTGCTAACCGGAGGCGAGTCCACCGGTTATGACGTGGCCCGCGCGATCGGATGGACGAGACGCGAGCGCAAACTCGACGAGCTCGACCTGATGAACCAGATGCTCGCCATCTGCGAGACGCTCTACCACCTCGACCTGCTGGTGGCCCAGGCGCGCGCCATCAGCACCACCGCCGACGACGGCGTCCGGCGCTACCGGCTCGCCCCGTCGGCTTCCCTGGTGAACTAGGACGAGCTGAACGCGGCGGCTTCGCAGTCCTAGCCAGCAGCGCCCTGGCTGGTCCCGCCTGTTTCCGGCGTGCCCAGGTGCTGGCCATAGGCGGCGTCCTCGGAGTACATGTCCGGCCGAGCCAGCCGCTCGTCCTCGTCCCGGTACCCGGCCGTCTGGTCGAACTGAGAGTGGCCGACAGCTCCCCCGGCGTGGCTGGCCCCGACGACGAGGGTCCTGGCCATGTGGTCTCCGACGCGCTGGTGATACCGCGAGGCCATCATCGTGATCAGGCCGACGAGGCCGAAGAAGAAGGTGTCGACGATGAGCAAGACACCCCGGACAAGGAGCTGGAGCATGCTCGCCGGGCCACCGTCCTTGCTGATCACCCGGAGCCCGAGTAGCTGCATCCCGAAGGTCTGACCGTTGCGGCTGTGGGGCCGGATCACCCAGTACCAGAGGTAGACGACCAGGGCGATGAGCGTGGCGATCACCCAGCCGAAGCCGTGCAGGAAGCCGCTGCCGCGATCGAACAGCCAGTACGCAATACCGGGGATGATGCCGACCAGGATGTAGTCGATGACGTACTGGACGACACGCCGCCCGACCACCCTCGTCTCATGCCGGTCGACCGGGCTCTCCCAGCCGGGACGGCCCGCCCAGTGCGACCCGTAGGCGTCCCCCGGATATCCGCCGCCCTGCGGTCTTCCGCCGGGTGGCAGGCCGCCGAACTCATGCCCCGGCGTCCCGTGCTGGCCGGGAGTGGCCATGCGCTCCCCCGCATCCTGCTGGGTGCCGCCGCCCCACGGCTGCGGCGCGTCCTGCCCAGGCATGCTGCTCATCTTGTTCTCCCCCGATCCACCCCGCACGGCGGCGCCCGGACGGGCCGCCGCGGGCATACCCGCGTTCGTACCCCCGCGAGACCGGCGGTTATCCGCCGCGAACTGAGGAAGACTCTGCGTAAGCAGGGTCGGGGGTCGACAGCTTCATGACATCCAAGATCATCGCGGTGGTGGTGGCGGCGGCTGGGCTGAGCCTGGCCGCCGCCGCCGGCAGCCCGGCGGCGGCCAGCTCGCAACGGCCGGCGGCAGGTCATATGCGGGCGGGCGGCCCACCGGCGCATGCCGGCCGGCGGCACACGGCTGTCGCGCTCCCCGCTGACGGGACACGAGTATTCGGCGCAGGCTGCGCGATCCTGCCACGTCACGGGCCCGCCAGCAAGGCCGCTCTCGCCGCCGCGCCGGTTGCCGCTGCCATCAGCCGGGAGCCGGGTCTGACAGAGCTGGCGCACGCGCTCCAGCTGACGGGCCTGGCCCGGGCACTCGACTCGGCCGGGGCGCTCACCGTCTTCGCTCCCGACAACGCCGCCTTCCACTCCCTCGGCGCCGACAACCTGCAGGCGCTGCTTGCGACCAGGGCCGACCTGGTCCGAGTGCTGAAGTTTCACGTGGTGACGGGCCGGGTGTCACCAGCCCAGCTCGTCAGGCACCACGTCGTTGCGACGGCGGCCGGAACGAAGATTCACGTGTTCCGCGCTGGTAAGAGTCTTGGCGTCAACAACGCGACGGTGACCTGCGGCAACGTGCAGACCGCGAACGCGACCGTCTACGTCGTGAACAGGCTGGTCGTCCCCGCCGGCTAGCGCCGGACACGAGGCGCCGGCCCGCTGGCCGCGTACGGTGGTAGCGGAGAGGCGCTCATGAAGCTCAAGCTCGACCTGCACGACATCTATAACCGCGGCCAGGACATCGACCGCGCCCTGCGCGGCATCATCGACGAGGCGGTGCGCACCAAAGCCCCCCTGGTCGAGATCATTCCCGGCAAGGGGTCAGGCCAGCTCAAGAAGCACGTGCTCCGGTTCCTCGAGCAGAAGGAAATCAAGGCGCTCTATCACCGGGTCGAGAAGGATTCCAAGAACTTCGGCCGGGTCTTCGTGCACTTCCGCTGGTAACGGGCCTGCGGCTACTGCCCAACTCCGCGTGGCACGTACAGATCGTCGTCCTGCTCGGGTCCGAGAAGACTGTCCAGGCCGACGCGCTGGAAGGCAGTATCCGCACGCAACTGGCGCGGCCGCCGCGGGGCGGCGTGCCGGCCGGCTGCTGGCTGCATCCACCTGACGTAGCCCCGCCACGACCGGCCGCGCTGGCGCGGGCTTGTCCCCTGCCAGCGACCGCCATCCTCAGGCATCCACGCGAATCCCACTTGCTGCCGCCCCCGTTGCACACCGCGGTCCGGCATACCGCGGCACCGGTGATTCCCCCGTCGCAGTGGATGGTCGCACCTGCGTACCGGGCAGTCCACTGTCCACGCCGGAGTTTCCGCAGGTAGATCGGATGATCCGAATATGCTACCTATGCAAGGGCACGGCATGAAATAACGAACTCAGCACAGCTTCTGCGCCGGATTAGGTCTTTTTAACCGGCATGGCAGGATGACGGCATGAAGTTCGTGCTGCACATTCTCGTCGTGGCAGGCGCGCTCGCGGTCGCGCATCTCGCCATATCCGGAATCGAGCTAACCGGGGGCAGCGACTGGCGGAAGGCCTGGACGCTCATCGTTGTTGCCCTCATCTTCGGCGTCGTCAACGCCGTCATCAAGCCGATAGTCAAAACCGTCGGCTGTGCCCTCTACCTGCTCACGTTCGGGTTGATCGGCCTCGTGGTCAACGGGCTGCTGCTCTGGCTGTGCAGCTGGGTGGCCGGCAAGCTGTCGCTTCCGTTCCACATCACCGGCTTCTG